>QFCS01002370.1_pt1 | contig 132019 bp, 113 predicted proteins | sample 3576561 | NCBI WGS metagenome assembly QFCS01 | reverse complement strand
CATCCGCAATCAGGAGGCAGAGGATGAACGCTACGAGCAGATGAAACTGGGCGTGTAGCCGCCTTGGGCGGCTCATGGTTTTAGAGCGCCTTTGAGGCGCTCACCTAATAAACCCCCGGCTTTGCCGGGGGTCACTTAATTCTGGCGATGATGGTGTTGCCTTTGCCCACCTTCATGCTCGACGTGCTGTTCACGCTCAACATTGCGCTGGCGATGATCGTGCTGCTGGTGAGCCTGAATGCACGGCGTCCCCTGGATTTCTCGGTCTTTCCCACGGTGCTGCTGCTGACTACGCTGCTGCGACTGTCGCTCAACGTGGCGTCCACCCGCATCATCCTGATGCAGGGCCACACCGGGCCAGAAGCGGCGGGCAAGGTGATCGAGTCGTTCGGCAATTTCCTGGTCGGCGGCAATATTGCGGTTGGCTTCGTGGTGTTCATCATCCTTGTCATCATCAACTTCGTCGTCATCACCAAGGGTGCCGGTCGCATTGCCGAGGTGGCGGCACGCTTCACGTTGGACTCGATGCCGGGCAAGCAATTGGCAGTCGACGCCGATCTGAATGCTGGCTTCATCAACGAGACCGAGGCGCGTGCGCGCCGCAGCGATATTGGCCGCGAATCCGACTTCTATGGTGCAATGGATGGTGCGTCAAAATTCGTGCGCGGCGACGCCATCGCCGGCATGATCATCCTCGTGGTCAACCTGATCGGCGGCATTGCGGTGGGCATGTTGCAGCACAACCTGGGTATCTCCGAAGCGCTCGGCCGCTATGCGCTGCTGACCGTGGGCGACGGGCTGGTGACGCAGATCCCGGCGCTGGTCATTTCCACCGCGGCGGGCATCGTTGTGAGCCGCGCATCGAGCGAGCAGGATCTGTCGCGCGAGTTTTCCACCCAGATTTTCGGCCGTCCGCAGACCTTGTATGTGGCCGCAACCGTGTTGGGTGCGCTGGGGATGATTCCTGGGACACCGCATCTGGCGTTCCTGACCATTGCCACGGTACTGGGGGGACTGGGGTTCTGGTTGATGCGCCGCCAGCGTACGGCCGCGTTCGACGTCGAACCGCTGGAACTGGCTGAGGCGGATACTGTGCCGGTCGACGTCACCTGGGACGACATCCCGCCGGTCGACGTACTGGCGCTCGAAGTCGGCTACCGGCTGATCCCGCTGGTCGACCGCAATCAGGGGGGCGCGGCGCTGAGTAGGATCACCGAGGCGCGGCGCCGTTTCGCCACCGACATGGGGCTGGTGGTGCCGCTCATTCGCGTGCGCGACAATCTCGATCTCAAGCCTAACACCTATCGCATCACGCTGAAGGGCGTCGATGTGGCGCACGGCGAGATGTCCCCAGGCCAGGTGCTGGCAGTCGACATGGGTGACGTGCTCGGACGCATCGATGGTGTACCCGGATGGGATCCGTTGACCGGGCTGGCTGGGGTATGGCTGGATGCCAGCCGAGTCGAGGAGGCCGAATTGCGCGGTTTTGTCGTGCTGGAACCTGCCGAACTGATCGCGCGCCAGGTCGAGGCCGTATTCCGCCAGCATGCCGCAGAACTGCTGGGGCGCACCGAGGTGCAGCAGCTGCTTGATACGCTGGCACGCAGCCATCCGGGGCTGGTCGAGGACGTGACGCCGCGTCATCTGCCGCTGACCAGCGTGCAGGCCGTACTGCAGCAATTGATTGCGGAAAACGTCTCGATCCGCGATACCCGCACTCTGTTCGAAACGCTGGCGGCACGCGCGCCAAAAAACCAGGCCATCGACGAACTGGTGGAAACCGTGCGTGCCGCGTTGGGACGCAGCATCGTCGACCGGCTGTTCGAAGGCAGCGACACGCTGCACGTGATCGGCCTGGCTGCAACGACTGAAACCCGCCTGTTGAACGAGATGGGCGACGAAGGCGAAGCGCTGTTGTCTCCTTCCACGCTGGATGCATTGAACGAGGCCGCAGAGCGCGCCCTGGCCGAACAGGAACGCGAAGGCTACCCCCCCGTGCTGCTGACCTCGCCCGGCTTGCGTGCGATCCTTTCGCGTTTGCTGCGGCGCAACCTGCCGCGACTTGCGGTGATTGCCTATGCCGAGGTGCCTGCCGATAAAATGGTACAGGTGAGCACTGAACTGGCGATTGGAGCGCGTGAATGAGCGTACAGGTATTTGTCGCAGCGAATGCACGCGAAGGTCTGGCGCGCGTGCGAAAGGAACTGGGCGACGACGCCGTGGTGCTGTCCACCCGGCCGCACCCGCGGGGCGTCGAGTTGCTGGCCAGTGCTTACGGCGACCTGACGGTTCCTGCGGTCAGCGAGGGCCCCGACACGGCCGGCAGTTCGCGCATTCTGGCTGAACTTTCACGGCTGCGCGGCCTGCTGCAAAACCAGTTGGCCGGTTTTGCCTGGGGGGCAGCACGACGGCGCGATCCGCCGCGCGTGGCCGTGATGCAGACCTTGTTTGCGGCCGGGTTCGGCAGCTCGCTTGCCCGTACTCTGGCGGCGCGCCTGCCGCGCGGGCTCGATACCGAGGCGGCCCAGCGCTGGCTGCGCCAGGTCTTGATACGCAATTTGCCGATGCAAGGGCGGGAAGCCGATCTGATGACGACGGGTGGGCGCTTTGCGCTGGTCGGCTCGACCGGGGCGGGCAAGACCACGACACTCGCCAAGCTTGCCGCACGCGGCGTCGATGCCCATGGGGTCGATCAGGTGGCATTGGTGGCGGCGGATGCCTACCGTATCGGCGCAACGGCGCAATTGAAAGTGTATGCCGATCTGCTGGGCGTATCGCTGCATGTGTGCGAAGACGGGGACGGACTGGCGCAGCTACTGCCGCAACTCGCCGGCAGGAAACTGGTGTTGATCGACACCGCAGGTTTTGCGCCTTCCGATCCGCGCACCCGCGAAGGGCAGGCACTTGGCGCACTGGGGATAAGCCGTCTTGCGGTGATCGCCGCGAACCAGCAGGGAGCAGCGATCGAACAGGCGATGCTGCGTTTTGGCGAGGCGGCGGCCGCCTGCATTCTGACCAAGCTCGACGAAACACCGCAACCGGGTGCGGCGCTGGACAGCGTGATCCGTCATCGCCTGCCGCTGGCCTATATCGCGGGCGGGCAGCGCGTGCCGGAAGATCTCCACGTACCCAATGCCATTTATCTTGTCGACCGCGCACTGAAAGGTGGCCAGCTTGCCACGCCATATGCGCTCGAAGCCGAGGACTGGCCCCTGTTTGCCGGGGTTGAGGCCGAACGCGCGGAACGGCACAGCCAAAATGGCCATCCCCAGCAAGGCATGAATACCTTGAAGGGCACACGTGCCGGCTGACCAGGCTGCGGGATTGCGACGGCGCGCATGCCCTGCAGGGAAGGGCACGCGCCCACCGCTACGATATATCCATTGCATTTCAGATTCCCCGGAACCGGGCGTGCGTTTGGCGCGTGCGTTGCACCACATTGGCCGGACGCTACTCCTGATCGATACGCAGGGCCGACTGTTTGCCTCATCCTCCCCCCGCAGCCTGTTCGACTGGAAGCACCAACTTGAGCGCAGGCAGTTGCATACGCTGCCGCAAGCTTATTGCGAAGCTTGGTATGCGCCCGGTATGCGGGCGGATGAGCCTGCTCTGCCCGACATGGTGGGCAGCTATGACGATGTGGTATTCGATTTGGAATGGGATTGTGCCGATCTTGCTTTGCCGCCGGACGTGGCGCATGCAGTCGTCATGGAGATACGCCGTACCGACGAATCGATACGGAAAGCCTATGCTGTACTCAAAACGCTAGCACGTTCGGGCGTGGCATTCCGGGTGGGCCTCCTGGGCGATCGGTTTGCCTGCGATCATGTCCAGGCCGCTGGTTGCCACTTTCTCGGGCAAGAGGTTGTGCATGCCATTTTCAACGTGGCAAACGAGAATGATGCATTTGCCGCGCTAGCCGTTAGAATGGCGGACGAGGAGCGAGCCTGACGGCTTGGCAGATATAAAGACAGGGAAACCCTGAACATGGTAGGTAAACCATCGTCGCAAGACGAGCAGATCACCAAGTATGCGCCGCTGGTCAAGCGCATTGCATATCACATGATGGCGCGCCTGCCCGCCAGCGTCGAAGTCGACGACCTCATCCAGGTCGGACTGATCGGCCTGATGGATGCGGTAGGGCGTTTCGACGGCACCCAGGGCGCGCAGTTCGAATCCTATGCCACCCAGCGCATCCGCGGCGCCATGCTCGACGAGTTGCGCGAGGCGGACTGGCTGCCGCGTCATGTGCGGCAGAAATCCCGGCAGATCGAAGCCGCCATCCACCGACTGGAGCAGCGCAACGGCAAGTCGCCGTCCGAACAGGAAATCTCCGCCGAGCTGGGCATACCGATCGATCAGTATCAATCCATGCTGGGCGACGTGAAGTGTTCCCAACTGCTCTACTACGAAGACTTCTCGGATGAGGATAGCGCCAGCTTTCTGGAGCGCTATCTGGTCGACGGCAGCAATGATCCGTTGGCCGTGCTGGAGGATGAAGGTTTCCGCGACAGCCTGATCGCCGCGATCCACCACCTGCCGGAACGCGAGCGCAGCATGATGGGTATGTACTACGAACAAGACATGAATCTGAAGGAAATCGGCGCGGTGCTCGGTGTGTCCGAGTCGCGCGTGTGCCAGCTGCATTCGCAGGCGGTCGCGCGTCTGCGTGCCCAACTCAAGATCTGGAAAGACTGACTCCGGGGGACGGAACGCGGATAAATCCGCGATAATGACGGCTTGTTTATCCAGCCAGCATTCTTTGCCTCATGAGCCAAGCCCCCCTCACAAAAAACGCAGCCAAGAAAAAAGCCCTCGATTACCATCGCCTGCCCAAGCCCGGCAAGCTCTCCGTCGAATCGTCCAAACCCTGCTCCACCCAGGCGGACCTGTCGCTCGCCTATACGCCAGGGGTGGCCCAGCCGGTGCTGGAGATCGCAAAAAACCCCGCCAGAGCCTACGATTACACGAACAAGGGCAATCTGGTCGCGGTGATCACCGACGGCACCGCGATCCTCGGTCTGGGTAATCGCGGCCCGCTCGCCGCGAAGCCGGTGATGGAGGGCAAGGCTGTGCTGTTCAAGCAGTTCGCCGGGATCGACGTCTACGACATCGAAGTCAACGCCAAGACACCACAGGATTTCATCAAGGTGGTGGAGGCGATCGCCCCTACCTTCGGCGGAATCAACCTCGAAGACATCGCAGCGCCGCACTGTTTCGAAATCGAGGCGGCGCTGAAGAAGAAGCTCGACATCCCGGTATTCCACGACGACCAGCATGGCACCGCCACCATCATCTGCGCGGGCCTCATCAACGCCCTGCACGTGCAGGGCAAGACGCTGGAAACCGCGAAGATCGTGTGCCTCGGCGCCGGCGCGGCAGGCATCGCCTCGCTGAACCTGCTGGTCGCGATGGGCGCGCAGAAGCGCAACATCCTGCTGGTCGATTCCCAGGGCGTGGTGCACAAAGGGCGCACCGATCTCAACAGCTTCAAGAAAGCCTATGCACGTCAGACCAGGCTGCGTACGCTGGACGAGGCGATGGTCGGCGCCGATGTATTCGTCGGCGTGTCGGGCGCCAATCTGGTCAGTCCGGCGATGGTCAAAAGCATGGCCGACAAGCCGGTGGTCTTCGCGCTGGCCAACCCCAACCCCGAGATCGCGCCGGAGAAAGCGAAGGCTGCACGCAGCGACCTCGTCATGGCGACCGGGCGCTCCGACTACCCCAATCAGGTCAACAACGTGCTGGGCTTCCCGTTCATCTTCCGCGGTGCGCTCGATGCGCGCGCCAAGGAAATCACCCAGGCCATGCTGATCGCTGCGGTGAACGCACTGGCCGAACTGGCGCGCGAACCGGTGCCGGCATCGGTGTTGAAAGCCTACAAGCTGAAGAAGCTCAAGTTCGGCCCGGATTACATCCTGCCCAAGCCGTTCGACCCGCGCCTGGCCCAGCGTGTGCCGCAGGCCGTGGCGAAGGCCGCGGCGAAGAAGGCCAAGCGCCGTTAACCCGACCGACCACGCTGTGCCGTGAAACCGATCACGCGCCCCGTTTACCTGAATCTGCTGCGCATCCATCTGCCGCTCACCGGCTGGGTGTCGATCCTGCACCGGGTGTCGGGTGTGCTGCTGTTCGCGGCGCTGCCGTTCAGCGTGTGGGCATTGTCGGTATCGCTGTCGGGTGAGGCCGGCTTTCGTCAGATGGCCGATGCGGCTGCGCATCCGCTGGCGAAGCTCGTTGTGGTTGGGCTTGTCTGGGCGTTCGCCCATCATCTGTTCGGTGGCCTGCGGCACCTGGCACTGGATGTGCACTGGGGCACGGGCCTCAGGACCGCCCGCCAGAGCAGCCTCGTCGTCATCCTGGCGGCGGGCCTGGTGACGCTGGCCGCCGCATGGAGGCTGTTCGCGTGAAGTCATCCACTGGCGCACACACCGGTACCGGCACCTGGCTGGTGCAGCGCGCGACGGCCGTGGCGCTGGCTGTGGCCTTGCCCGGATTGACCATCCATTTCCTGACCGCATTACCGGTCGATTTCGCCGGCTGGCAGACACTGTTCGTGCCGCTTTGGGTGCGTGTGCTGCTGCTGCTCACGATGACGGCGCTGGCACTGCATGCCTGGGTAGGGATGCGCGATATTTTCATGGATTACATACAGCCTGTGGGCTTGCGGCTGGCCCTCTATCTGGCCGTGATCGTTACGCTGGCGGGGTGCGAAATCGTGATGCTTATGGCGTTATGGAAATGAAGCGATCCGTCAGGAAGCGGTTTGTCGTGTGCATCAACTCAAGGAGGAAGCCATGCTGCATCGTGTGCTGATCATGTTGTTCTGTCTCTGCATTGCGCCTGCCTCGGCCGACACCTTGAATACACCCTCGGGTCTCGTCACGCAAGCCATGGTGTATGGCGAATCGAGCAAGCCGCTTGCCCTGGTGTTCATTCATGGCAAGGGTTCCGAACCGGATAAACCCGACTACAAGTCGCTGTACGCGAAACTGAATGAAGCGGGCTATCAGGTCATCGCGCCGCGTATGCCCTGGGCCGGAGAACACTGGACCGGCACCCTGTCCCAGGCCATGGAGGTCATCGACGCCGCGGTGGACCTGGCGGCAAAATCGGGCCGCAAGGTGGTGGTGGGCGGACACAGCTACGGCGGTATGGCGGCCATTCTGTATCGTCCGGCCAATCCGCCCGCTGCCATGGCGGGGAGGTTCATGCTTGCCCCGGCCGGCATGATCGATCTGGCAAAGAAGAGTCAGGACGCCGTGGCACCGGCGATCGCCGAGGCAAAACAGATGCTTGCCGAGGGGCGTTCGCGGGAAACCACGCGCTTTTCCGTGACCAATGTGGGCAAGGGCAACCGCGTCTTCACCGACACCGTGATTGCCACGCCCGAGGCCATGCTTTCCTACCATGATGTTGCCGTGTTCCCCAGCACCCGCGCCGCGCTGGCGCAAATTCGCCAGCCGGTGTTCTGGGCGGTTGGCGAGGGCGATCCCATCCCCTATAACCGCCAGCCCCTGTATGGCCTCATTCCTGCCGATGCAATGAATGTCTACCGCGAACTGCCTGGCGGCCATGTGGATATGCTCGGACAGACAGCCGAACCGCTGGTGGACTGGCTGGGCAAGCTGGGATTGCGATGAACCAGCGAAACGGATGGCTATCGGGTTGCGGATTGTGCGCAGCGCAGGCGGGGGGGCCGGCATGAACACGCGCCGTTTCGATGCCCTCATCGTCGGCGGCGGCGGCGCCGGCCTGCGTGCAGCGCTGCAGCTGGCGCGCTCGGACTACAAGGTCGCGGTGGTGTCCAAGGTCTTCCCGACGCGCTCGCACACCGTGTCGGCGCAGGGTGGCATCACCGCCGCGCTCGCCAACGTCGACGACGACCGCTGGGAATGGCATATGTACGACACGGTCAAGGGCGGCGACTGGCTCGGCGACCAGGATGCGATCGAGTTCATGTGCCGCGAGGCGGCCACGGCCGTCTACGAACTCGAGCACATGGGACTGCCGTTCTCGCGCCTCGACAACGGCAAGATCTATCAGCGTCCCTTCGGCGGCCAGTCGAAAAATTTCGGCGGCGAACAGGCCACGCGCACCTGCGCCGCCGCCGACCGCACCGGCCACGCGCTGCTGCATACGCTGTATCAGCAGAACATCGCTCACCGCACGCAGTTCTTCGACGAATACTTCGCGCTCGACCTGGTGCGCGACGCCGAGGGCTATTGCCTCGGCGTCACCGCGATGAGCATCGAGACGGGCGAGCCACTGCTGATTGAGGCACGCGCCACACTACTAGCCACCGGCGGGGCAGGGCGGGTGTTCTGGAACAGCAGCAACGCCATGATCAACACCGGAGACGGCCTCGGCATGGTGCTGCGTGCCGGCCTGCCGCTGCAGGACATGGAATTCTGGCAGTTCCATCCCACCGGCATTGCCGGCGTCGGCTGTCTCATCACCGAAGGCGTGCGCGGCGAGGGCGGTTACCTGCTGAACAAGAATGGCGAGCGCTTCATGGAGCGCTATGCGCCGCATGCGAAGGACCTCGCCGGGCGCGACGTGGTGGCGCGCGCGATCGCCATCGAAATCGCCGAGGGACGCGGCTGCGGGCCGCGTGGCGATTACGTCGACATCAAGCTCGACCACCTGGGTGAAAAAACCATTGCCGAGAAACTGCCCGGCATCCGCGACCTGGCGATCCGTTTCGCGGGCGTCGACCCGGTCGAGAAGCCCATACCCGTCGCGCCGACTGCGCACTACATGATGGGTGGCATTCCCACCAACCTGCATGGCCAGGTCGTCGCGCCGGCGCGCTTCGGTCCGGAAGAACCGGTACCGGGCCTGTATGCCGTCGGCGAGTGTGCCTGCGTGTCGGTGCATGGCGCCAACCGTCTGGGCGGCAATTCACTGCTCGATCTCATCGTCTTCGGCCGCGCCGCGGGTTTGCACATGCTGGAATACCTGCGCGACAATCCCTATCCGCGTTCTTTGCCCGACAACGCCGCCGAGGCCAGCCTGGCACGGCTCGCGCGCTGGGATCGGTCCGGCAGCGAACGCGTGGCGGCGATTACCGACGACCTCAGGCGCATGATGCAGACCCATGCCGGCGTGTTCCGTACCGATGCGGTGTTGCGCGACGGGCTGGGAAAACTGAATGAACTGGAAGGCCGTCTGGCGCATGCCGGTTTGCAGGACACCAGCCGGGTGTTCAACACTGCACGCATCGAGGCACTGGAGCTGGAGAACCTGATGGGCGTGGCGAGGGCGACGCTGGTATCGGCCATCAGCCGGACCGAGAGCCGGGGTGCGCATACGCGCGAGGACTTTCCTGTGCGCGACGACGAACACTGGCTGAAGCACACGCTGTATTCGCAAGAAGGGGATCAGGTGGACGCCAAGCCGGTGCGCCTGAAGCCCCTGACGGTCGAGTCGATACGGCCGAAGGAACGGGTGTATTGATGAAGTTCCGCCTTTACCGCTACCACCCAGAATCCGGCGAAAAGCCCCACATGCAGGACGTCGACCTCGACATCGACCCCGCCGGCAAGATGCTGCTCGACGCGCTGTTGGCGATCAAGGCGCAGGACGAAACGCTGTCCCTGCGCCGTTCCTGCCGGGAAGGCGTATGCGGCTCGGACGCGATGAACGTGAACGGCAAAAACCGGCTGGCGTGCATCACGCCCCTGAGCGAGCTCAAGGAACCGATCGAGGTCAGGCCGCTGCCGGGACTGCCGGTGATCCGCGACCTGATCGTCGACATGGAGCCGTTCTACAGGCAATACCGCTCGATCAAACCCTGGCTGATCAACGACGAACCCGAACCCGAGGTGGAGCGTCTGCAAAGCCCCGAAGACCGCGCGCTGCTCGACGGCGCCTATGAGTGCATCCTGTGCGCATGCTGCACGACCGCATGCCCGTCGTTCTGGTGGAATCCCGATAAATTCGTTGGCCCGGCGGGATTGCTGCAGGCTTATCGCTTCATTGCGGATTCGCGCGACGAGGCGACGGCCGCGCGGCTCGACAACCTGGAGGATCCGTACCGGCTGTATCGTTGCCGCGGCATCATGAGCTGCGTCGATGCCTGCCCAAAAGGCTTGAACCCGACCGAGGCGATCGGACGCATCAAATCGCTCTTGGTGAAACGCCGTGTCTGACGTGCTGGCCTGGCGCTGCAGACGCGGGTTGCTCGAACTCGATCTCTGGCTGAGTGGCTTTCTGGCGGCGCACCGCGCTACACTTCAGCCTTGCGAGGCCGCTGCACTGGAACGGCTGCTGGATCTGCCGGACATGGAGATAATCGACCGGCTGCAAGGCCGGTCGCCCGCGGGCGATGCCGGACTGGAAGCGCTTGTACAACGCCTGCGACACTTTCAGGCAGCAACACTTTTGGAATCACGATGAAAAAAACCGTCACCCTTACCTTCAGCGACGGCAGCCCTTCGATCGAATTGCCGATCGAGCAAGGCACCTACGGCAAGCCGGTCATCGACATCCGCGCGCTGGGTGCGCACGGCTATTTCACCCACGACCCCGGCTTCACCGCCACGTCGAGCTGCACATCGGCCATCACCTACATCGACGGCGACGAAGGCCTGCTGTATTACCGCGGCTACCCGATCGAGGAACTGGCCTACAAGTCCGACTACATGGAGGTCAGTTATCTGCTGCTTCACGGCGAGCTGCCGACAGCCGAGCAGAAAATGGCGTTCGAGCAATCGATTCGCCACCATACCCTGCTGCACGACCAGATGGAAAACGTGTTCCGCGGTTTCCGCCGCAGCGCGCATCCCATGGCGGTGATGATCGGCGTGACAGGGGCGATGTCGGCCTTCTATCACAGCGGGCTGGACAATTTCAATCCGGCGCATCGCGAGATCGTTGCCCATCGGCTGATTGCGAAGGTACCTACTGTCGCGGCCTGGGCCTACAAGTTCAATGAAGGCCAGCCTTTCGTCTATCCGCAGAACCGCCTGGGCTATGCCGAGAACTTCATGCACATGATGTTCTCAAGTCCGTGCGAGGAGTATGTGCCGAACCCGGTGCTGGCACAGGCGCTCGCCCGCATCTTCATTCTGCACGCCGATCACGAGCAGAACGCCTCGACCTCGACCGTGCGGCTGGCTGGTTCGAGCGGCGCCAACCCCTACGCCTGCATCGCCAGCGGCATGGCCTCGCTGTGGGGGCCGCTGCATGGTGGTGCCAACGAGGCGGTGCTGCGCATGCTGGAGGAGATGGACGATGTTTCCAAGATTCCGGAGTTCATCAAGCGCGCCAAGGACAAGTCCGATCCGTTCCGCCTGATGGGCTTCGGGCATCGCATCTACAAGAACATGGATCCACGAGCGGCGATCATCCGCCAGACCTGCTACGAGGTACTGGACGAGCTTGACCTGCGCGACGACCCCCAGTTCAAGATCGCGCTCGAACTCGAGCGCATCGCGCTGGAAGACGAGTATTTCATCGCCAAGAAGCTCTACCCCAACGTCGATTTCTACTCGGGCATCATTTTCCGCGCCATGGGTATTCCCACCAGCATGTTCACCGCGTTGTTCGCCATGGCCCGCACCGCTGGCTGGGTCGCGCAATGGCACGAAATGCTGTCCGATCCTGCGCACAAGATCGGACGCCCGCGCCAGCTTTACACAGGCTCGTCCCGGCGTGAATTCGTTCCGATCGAGCGGCGCTAGGCCTCAGGGCATATCCGGGATCGATTGGCCATGAGCGCGCCCGACTGGCATCCGACCTCGCCGCTGTATGCAGGCAATGCGGCGTATCTGGAGCAGTTCGGCGACGCCGCCCTGGCGCCCTGGCTGACCCAGCCGTTGCCGGGCACGGCAGCCGGATCGGATGCCGCGCAGGTTGCGGTGTTGCGCCTGATCAATGCCTACCGCTACCTGGGCGTGCGGCAGGCCGACCTCGATCCCCTGCGCCGTTTCGAACCCCCGCCGACGCCCGAACTCGACCCTGCGCACTATGGCCTGACCGAGGCCGACCTGACGCGCGAATTCGAAACCGGCTCGTTGTTCGGGGTGGAGCGCACCACGCTGGGGAATATCCTGCAACGTCTGAACAACGCCTATTGCGGCCATGTCGGTGTCGAATACATGCACATCACCGATGTCGCGCGCAAACGCTGGCTGCAGGAGCGCATCGAATCAGCGCAGGGACGCTTCGGGGTGTCGATCGACCTGAAGAAGCAACTACTCAAGCGGCTGACCGATGCCGAGACGCTGGAAAAATTCCTGCATACCCGCCATGTCGGGCAGAAGCGCTTCTCGCTCGAGGGCGGCGAGAGCCTGATCCCGTTGCTCGACCAGGTGATCGCGCGTTGCGCGCGCCATGGCGCCAAGGAGATCGTGATGGGCATGGCGCACCGCGGGCGCATCAACGTACTGGCCAACATCATGGGATGCTCGCTGGAAAGCCTGTACGAAGAACCGCGCAACAGCTATCCCGATTCGCCGCTGTCGGGCGACGTCAAATACCATCAGGGTTTTTCCTCCGACATCGCCACGCCGTACGGGCCCGTGCATCTGGCGCTGGCATTCAACCCTTCGCATCTCGAAATCGTGCATCCGGTCGTCCGCGGCTCGGTGCGTGCGCGCCAGGATCGGCGCGGCGACGTGCTCGGCTACGAGGTGGTGCCGGTGATCCTGCACGGCGACGCCGCGCTGTCGGGGCAGGGCGTGGTGATGGAAAGCCTCAACATGTCGCAGACGCGCGGCTTCCGGAACGGCGGCGCGATCCATATTGTCATCAACAACCAGATCGGCTTCACCACCTCCGATCCGCGCGATGTGCGTTCTACCCTGTATTGCACCGACGTCGCCAAGATGGTCGAAGCGCCGGTGCTGCACGTCAACGGCGACGATCCCGAAGCGGTCGCCTTTGCCGTGCAGACGGCGGTGGATTTCCGCTATACCTTCCACAAGAACTGCTTCATCGACCTGGTGTGCTACCGTCGCCATGGCCACAACGAACAGGACGAACCGCTCGCCACCCAACCACTGATGTATCGCCGCATCCAGGCCCATCCCAGCACGCGCGTTCTGTACGCCCAGCGGCTGGTCGACGAAAGCGTGCTGTCCCAGGCGCAGGCGGACGATCTGGTGGACGTATGCCGCGAACGGCTGGAGCATGGCGAATCGCTGAGTTCGCCGATCCTGTCCGATTTCAAGGCGACCTATGGCGTGGACTGGGGCCGTTTCAAGCATGGCGACCCTGGCGAGGTGCCGACTGCGATATCGGCCAGCCGACTGGATTTCCTGGGCGAGCGCATCACCACGCTGCAGCATGAAATCGAACTGCATTCGCGGGTGCAGAAGGTACTGGATGACCGTCGCAGGATGCGTGCGGGCGAGCTGCCGGTGGACTGGGGCTATGCCGAGAATCTGGCCTATGCCAGCCTGCTGGACGTCGGTTACAACGTTCGGGTGTCGGGCCAGGATTCGGCGCGCGGCACCTTTTTCCACCGCCATGCCGTGTGGCACGACCAGAAACGCGAGCGCCGCCAGAGCGGCGTCTATGTGCCGCTCGAACACATCCACGGCAGACAGGGCGATTTCACCATCATCGATTCCCTGTTGTCGGAAGAAGCCGTACTGGCGTTCGAGTACGGCTATGCCACGGCCGATCCCGACACGCTGGTGGTATGGGAGGCACAGTTCGGCGATTTCGCCAACGGCGCGCAGGTGGTGATCGACCAGTTCATCACCAGCGGCGAAGCCAAGTGGGGACGCCTGTGCGGCCTGACGCTGATGCTGCCGCATGGTCTGGAAGGGCAGGGACCCGAGCATTCCTCCGCCCGCCTCGAACGCTACCTGCAACTATGCGCACAGGAGAACATCCAGGTCTGCGTGCCGACCCTGCCGGCGCAGATGTTTCATCTGCTGCGACGGCAGCTCGTGCGCCCGGTCAGGAAGCCGTTGGTGATCATGAGCCCCAAGAGCCTGCTGCGCCATCCCGCCTCCACATCGTCGCTGGCAGACCTGAGCGATGGCGCATTCCTGCCGGTCATCGACGATCCGCGTACCCCGCGCGAAGCCAGACGCGTGGTGGCGTGCAGCGGGCGTGTGTGGTTCGATCTCGAGGCGGCGCGTGCGGCACGCGGGCTGGACGACATCGCGCTGGTCCGGGTGGAGCAGCTCTATCCTTTCCCTGAAACCGCCTTCCGTGCCGTCCTCGAGGCCTATCCGCAGGCCGGGACATTCGTCTGGGCACAGGAAGAACCGATGAACCAGGGCGCGTGGTACCAGACCCTGCATCACCTCAATCATTGCGCGCCCGGTGGCCGGCGCTTCCACTATGCCGGACGGCCCCCGGCCGCCGCACCGGCGTCGGGCTATGTATCCCGCCACCGGGCGGAACTGGAAACCTTGCTGAACGATGCGCTGGAGACATCCTATGAAGCTTGAGGTGCGCGTCCCGACCCTGTCCGATTCGGTCGCCAGCGGCACCCTGCTGCCCTGGCGCAAGCAGGTGGGCGAGGCAGTGACCCGCGACGAAACCCTGGTCGACCTGGAAACCGACAAGGTCATCCTGGAGATCCCGGCCCCGGCATCCGGCACGCTGGTCGAGCTGCGCCAGCCCGAAGGTGCCGTGGTCAAGGCCGACGAGGTGGTGGCGGTAATCGAGACCGGTGAGAATACGGTGCCGCCTGTTGCCGCCGAGAAACCCGTCCAGCCGGCCGTCCCTGCGGCAGCTGTGCCGACACTCGCTGCGGTGCCGCCCGCGCCCGCCATGCCGTTGCCCGCTGCGACACCGGCGGCGGCGTCAGCTACGCCGGGCACAAGCCGCCGCGAGCCCATGTCGCGCCTGCGCAGCCGCGTGGCCGAGCGTCTGGTCGCGGCACAGCACACCGCCGCCATGCTGACCACCTTCAACGAAGTGAACATGCAGCCGGTGAACGAACTGCGCCAGCGCTTCAAGGCCGAGTTCGAGGTCAAGCACGGCGTCAAGCTCGGCTACATGTCGTTCTTCGTGCGCGCGGTATGCCAGGCGTTGCAGCAGTTTCCCATCGTCAATGCCGCCATCGACGGCACCGACATCGTGTGGCAGGGCGACGCCGACATCGGCATCGCGATCTCCAGTCCGCGCGGACTGGTGGTACCGATTTTGCGCCGCGCCCAGACGCTGTCGTCCGCTGAAATCGAAGCGGCCATCGCCGACTTCGCCCGCCGCGCGCGCGAGGCGAAGCTCACCCTGGAGGAACTCAGCGGTGGCACGTTCTCCATCACCAACGGCGGCGTGTTCGGTTCGCTGCTCTCCACACCCATCCTCAACCCGCCGCAGTCGGCGATTCTGGGCATGCACACCATCCAGGAGCGTCCCGTCGCGGAAAACGGCCAAGTCGTGATCCGCCCCATGATGTACCTGGCGCTGACCTACGACCACCGACTGATCGACGGACGCGACGCGGTGCAGTTCCTGGTGGCGGTGAAAGCCGCACTGGAAGCGCCCGATGCGCTGTTGCCGGCGGTCTGATGTCTAGCCCGGAATTGGATGACATGGCGGTTGCTTTCGAACACGATGCGTCGGCTCCTCCGGCCCGTACGCTGGTCGAGGTGCGCGACCTGCATTTCTCGTACGACAACAATGCCGTGCTGAAGGGGATCAATCTTGCGATACCGAGTGGCAAAGTCGTCGCCATCCTGGGCGTCAGCGGCTGTGGCAAGACCACGCTGCTGCGCCATCTCGGCGGCCAGCTCAGGCCGTCGCGCGGCAGTGTGGTGTTCGACGGCCAGGTCGTCCATGAACTCGACAACGCAGGCCTGTATGCGATGCGGCGGAAGATGGGGATGATGTTCCAGGTCAGCGGCTTGTTCAGCGATCTGTCCGTGTTCGACAACATCGCCTATCCGATGCGCGAGCACACTGACCTTCCGGAGGATGTCATCCGCGACCTGGTGCTGATGAAGCTGCACGCCGTCGGTCTGCGTGGCGCCCACGATCTTCGCACCAGCGAACTGTCGGGCGGCATGGAACGGCGGGTGGCGCTCGCCCGGGCGATTGCACTCGATCCCCGGTTGATCATGTACGACGAACCTTTCGCCGGCCTCGACCCGATTTCGCTCAATACCATCGCCAACCTGATCCGCCGACTCAACGATGCGCTCGGCCTGACCTCGATCGTGGTGACCTACGATGTGTCGGAATCGCTGAAAGTGGCCGATTATGTCTATTTCATCCATAACGGTGTGGTGGTGGCCGAAGGGGAGGCTTCTGCAATGGAAGACTCGATGGATCCTTTCGTTCATCAATTCGTCCATGCGGAACCAGACGGACCGGTGGCTTTCCAGTACCCGAGCAGGCCTTATGGGGAGGAACTGGCGCTTGCCGTCCAACCGACCGGGATGAAATCCGCTTCCTAGCGCGTTCCGGGCTGTCTGGGGTTCAGTTGGACAGAAAATCGTCGTTATTCCACTCAATAAACCCATTCAATGGAAATCCAGGTGGAAAACGCTGATTATTTATGCGAAAAGGCCCGGAAATGAGCCAGCTTCCAGCACAGGACAGCGATACCTTCATCGACTACGGTGCCCTTCGCGCGCTGGTGGTGGACGATTCGCCAGGCATGCGCAATGCCCTGCGGCTGACCCTGTCCAACTTCGGGATCACCAAGATCCAGATGGTGGCCAATGCCGCCGAGGCCATCTTCCAGATCAAGAACCGTTCCTATGATTTCATCCTGTGCGACTTCAATCTGGGCGTGGGCCGCGATGGCCAGCAACTACTGGAGGAGTTGCGTCACGGCAACCTGATCTCGCTGGAGACCGTCTTCATGATGGTCACGGCGGAATCCTATTACGAAAAGGTGGTCGCCACGGCCGAGCTGGCGCCGGATGACTACATGATCAAGCCCTTCAGTGCAGAGCTGCTGTGCAGCCGGCTTACGGGCATCCTGTTACGCAAGCGGGCATTCCGGGACGTCTACTGGCATTTCCAGGCGCAGGACCTGGAGACCTCGATCGCGGCCTGCGACACGCTCATTCACAACAAACCGAAATATGCAGTGGATGCCTTGCGCTTCAAGGGCGAACTGCTGGTCGCACTCGGACGCTTCGAGGAAGCCGAAGCCTTGTATCAGCAGGTGGTGTCGATGCGTGCCATTCCCTGGGCACGCCTGGGGCTTGCCAGGTCCCTGCATCTGCAGAAGAAAAACGAGGAAGCCGAGGAAGAACTGCGCGACGTCCTGGAACGTGCGCCTGAAATGGTCGCCGCCTATGACCTGCTATCCGACGTCTGCCTGGAAAAGAAGGATGTGGCCGCAGCGCAGGAAGCCCTGGAAAAGGGCGTGGCCATCTCGGCCAAGACGGTCCGCAGGCAGCAGAAACTCGGGGAAGTCGCCTATGGAAACGGCGATCTCGACACCGCCCGTACGGCATTCGACAATGTGCTGGAGAAAGGGCGCCATTCCATTTTCGTGACGCCCGCTGACTTCGGCAATCTGTGCCGGGTGCAACTGGAGCAGGGCGACCTGGAGGCTGTGGCCGATACGCTCAAGAAGAACAAAAGCACGCTGCAGGCAAATCCGGAAGGACAGCTTGTGATGGCGGTCACACAGAGCATCGCGCATACCCGGACCGGCAACCTGTCGGAAGCAGCCAAGGCGCTGGATGCGGTGGCAAGCCTGCGGGCCGACGGTACGCGCGGGGATGCGCAGCTGATGCTGGATCTGGCCGGTGCCTGCATGGCCAACGGCCGCAATGAGGAAGCGGACGCCGTGGTCGCCGAGGTGGCGCGCAACGCGCACGACAGCGAAGCGCTGCTGGCGAAAGCGAAACGGCTCTACGATGAAGCTGGACGGACGGATACCGGCACCAGCGTCCTGGCTTCGGCGACCGGCGATGTGCGCAAGCTCAACAACGAAGGCGTGGTGCTGGCGCAGCGCGGCGACTACAAAACCGCCGTGGAGAAATTGCTGACGGCCTGCAACGAAGCGCCCTACAACCCCCGCATTCTCATGAACGCCGCGTGGGTGATCCTCAAGTACATCGACCAGGTGGGTATGGACGAGGCCATGATCGAGACCGCACGGACCCAGCTCAGGGAAGCGGAGCGCCAGGCGCCCGGCCACTCGCGTCTGGCCGGGCTGCGTCTGCAGATGAAAGATGTGGAAACCCGTTTCGGCATCCAGCGGAAGGCTGCCCGATGAAATTCGACGGCACCGATTTCTACGCGGCGCTGATCCATGAACTGAAGAACAATCTGGGCGTGCTGTCGATGACGCTCGAGCGCATCCCGCTGCTGGGCGAAGCGGAGCACGACGCCTCGGTCGATTCGGCCCGGCTGTTGTGCCAGAACGTGGTAGATCGGCTGCATCAGGCGCTGCTGATCTACAAGGCGGCCAATCAGCCGATCCATCCCGTGCTCGATGCCTATTCGCCGCATGATCTCGTTCAGGAAATCGCGGCCAGCGCAAAGGCCCTCGCGCACGGTCGCCTGCATGTCGAGACGGCGATCGCCGGCGGGACGCCCATACTTTGGTTCTTCGATCGCGACCTGGTCGAAATGGCCCTGGTCAACGCCATCCATAATGCGCTGGCCCATGCGCGATCGACCATCCGGATCGAGGCGGAAATGGAAGCAGACTGTTTGGCCCTGCGCGTGCGCGATGACTCGCCGGGCTATCCCGAACATATTCTCGAGAGCGTGGCCGATGGACGGTCGTACGCCGCCACTGGAACCGGTCTGGGCCTGCAGTTTGCCAGACTGATCGCGCAAAGCCATGACAACCGGGGGCGCCTGGGCGAACTGCGGCTCAACAATGACCCCGGTGCGGTTTTCAGCCTGCTTTTGCCTTGAGACGGGCGGGAGACAGTCCCCAGTCTGCGCGCTACTCTTCCAGCAAGGTTACCGTGGCTTCGGCGGTCGTACTGTCGATGTCGAGCTGCACCACGCAATATTCGGTCTGCTCGTCGATGGGCGTCGGGTCGTCCGCGCAACTGCAGCCGGCAATGATCCCTGTGTAGAAAATACCCGCCTTGGCCCGGATCAGGCCGGCTTCCTCGTTCACGCTGATGATCATCGCCTGGAAGGGGCGGTCAGTCACGTAGCTGCTGGACGACAAGCCCCGCTGTAACGGGAGCCATTCGGCATCCAGTTGTTCGATTTCCTGCTTGAGGACAGTCTGGAACGCGGGGGTGTTCCAGACACGCAAGGATTGAGAAAACTGGCTCATGGGCGTTGCCTTCTTCGAATAAGGGACATGGAGCACGTCGCGGGCGGCCGCCCATGCATCACATCATGCGCACAAGCGGAACGAGACCGTTCCAAGCGTGAACGGGCATTGTCCGCCCAAGACTAGTCTCCCGGCAACTGCTGCGGGTTATGGCCGGCGATGAACGCGGCGGTCTTGTCCGCCGATATGGGACGGCTGAAGCAATATCCTTGGATGATGTCGCACTCGTGCGATCGCAGAAAGCCGATCTGCTCATTGGTTTCGACGCCTTCCGCTACGACCTCGAGCCCCAGTTTGTGGCCGAGCGAAATGCTGGCTTCGGCAATTGCCGAGACGTTGTCGTCTTCCCAGGAATCCGGCATGAAGGTACGGTCGATTTTCAGGACGTCGAGCGGAAAACGTTTCAAATAGGCCAGCGAGGAATAGCCCGTTCCAAAATCGTCGATGGCGAGACGCACGCCCAGTGCGTCGAGTGCGGCCAGGATTTCGCTCGTGGCCTGCACGTCCTGCATGGCGGTGCTTTCGGTGATCTCGAGTTCGAGATGATGCGGGGGAACGCCTTCGTCGCGAAGAGCCTGCCGCACCCGATCCAGCAGGGCCTGTTCCCGGAATTGCCGGGCCGAGACGTTGACCGATATTCGTACGGGAGTGAGGGCCGCCTCGTGGAATTTCCGGTATTGCTCGCACGCATTGCGCAGCACCCATTCTCCCACGGGAACGATCAGTCCCGTTTCTTCCAGCAAGGGGATGAAGTCGTCGGGCGACACGAGCCCATGTTCGGGATGCTGCCAGCGCAACAGCGCTTCCGCTCCGGCGATCTTTCCGGTGCGCAGGTCCAGCTGGGGTTGGTAGTGGAGTACAAATTCCCCGCGATTGAGCGCGCGCCTCAGGTCCGTTTCCAGCGCCAGCAACTCTTCTCCGCGGGCGTTCATTTCAGGCGCGTAGAACTGGTACTGATTTCGTCCGTTTGCCTTGGCCCGATACATGGCCGCATCTGCATTCTTCAGCAGCGTTTCCGGATCGTGGCCATCATGGGGATAGATGGAGACTCCCATGCTGAAAGCAGCATAGACGTCCTGCCCGGCGATGAGGATTGCAGTCTCGAATGCCTCGCGTACTTTGTGCAGGATGGTCAATATGCCGTTGGAATTGGGCAGGTCGCCGATCAGAATGGTGAACTCGTCCCCCCCGTAGCGGGCCACGATATCGTTGGGCCGCACGCAGTTTCTGAGGCGTTGCGCCACGTGGCGTAGCAACGCGTCACCGGCAGCATGTCCCAGACTGTCGTTGATGCGCTTGAAATTGTCGATGTCGAGGAACAGCACCGCGGTCTGCAAGCGACCGCGTTGGGCGCGCGCCAGTTCGGTCGACAGATGCTCCTCGAGCAGCAAGCGATTGGGGAGTCCGGTCAGGGCGTCGTGGGTTGCCTGGCGTTTCAGTTCGTGTTCAAAGTGTTTGCGTTCGCTGATGTCGCGCGCAATGGTGGAGAAAAAGCCCGCTGCGCCGTTCGAGCCGCCGTGGGCGAGCACGACCTGGGAGACGGCGATCTCCCGGCCATCGGCGCTATTGACCATGCTTTCTCCGTGCCATACGCCCTCGCGCCGTGCCGTGGGGAACGCTTCCATCAGAATCCGCTGAGTGGCCCATTCGGGATGGCAGTCGGCGATGTACCGCGCACTGACGTCCTCGTCATCCGGTAACCCCAGCATGGTCCGTCCGGCCCGGTTCAGATAGCGCAGGCGTCCCTCGTCATCCATGATCGCGACAAAATCTGTCGTGGCTTCGAGGATTTCCAGCAGCTGGGCCCGCTTCTCTTCCGAGCGTATCCTGTCGGTGACATCCCGACCCGTCGAGACGAAGCTCGAAATCTGCATGGCGCTGTCGAACAAGGGAGTGATGGTCTTTTCTTCGTAGAAGAGCGCACCATCCTTGCGGCGGTTGACGAGCGTTTCCTGAAATACGCCACCCGCAAGAATGGTGTCCCACAGGTTCCGGAAGAATGCCTCATCATGGTGCCCCGACTTGATCAGGGACGGCGAGGTGCCGATTGCTTCTTCCGCGGTAAAGCCTGTGAGCCGTTCGAAGGCCGGATTGACGTACTGGATTTTACCTTGCGGGTCGGTGATGAACACGCTGTCGGCCGCCTGTTCCACCACAAGCGAAAGCCGACGCACAGCCTGTTCGGCAATGCGTCGCTCGCGCCGGACCCTGGCATCGGAAAGCTCCCGGTATATCGCAGGCACCAGGCGGGCCAGGCTGCCCTTCATGACGTAGTCCTGCGCGCCTGCACGCATGCCGATGACCGCAGTGTCTTCACCCATGGTGCCGGAAACGAAAATGAAGGGAATGTCGGGATCGTGGCGCTTGACGACATCGAGCGCGCGCGCACCGCTGAAATAGGGCATCGAGTAATCCGAGAACACGATGTCCCATTTCTGTTCGAGTGCCTTCAGCAATTCGGCCTCGGTATCCAGGCGCCGCCATTCAAGGCAGAAGTTCGCGCGCTGTAAATATTCGACCAACAGCAGGGCATCGTCCTCCGAGTCTTCAACGATCAGGGCGCGTATCGCGACATCGCTGCTCGTTTCATTCATGATGGCTTCCCGCGGGCCGGGTTTTCGTTCGCTGTTTCATGCTGATCAGTCTAGTTTCCTCGAGGCGGTGTCTGATTGAGCAATAGCCAATAAAGTCCAAGTTGACCAGCTGCTCTTACAAAATCGTCGAAATCGACCGGCTTGCGCACATAGCTGTTGGCGCCCAGGGCATATCCCTTGATCCGGTCTTCGTCTTCGTTCGAGGAGGTCAGGATCACCACCGGCTGCAGGCGCGTGGATTCGGTCGCACGTATGCGGCGCAACACTTCCAGGCCGTCTATTTTTGGAAGCTTGAGATCCAGCAGCACCACGGATGGATGATCGTCCGGGTCTCGGCCAGTGTGGGTTCCGGTACAAAAAAGGTAATCGAGCGCTTCTACGCCGTCGCGTGCGAGGACCAGCCGGTTGCCGATGTTGTTGGTTTCCAGGGCATGGACGGTCAGGGCTGCATCGTCCGGGTTGTCTTCCACCAACAGTATGCTTTTGTCGTTCACGATGTGATCTCCGGTTCGAGGGTAAAGTAGAAACGCGTTCCTTCTCCGACGGTACTTTCGGCCCATATCGTGCCGCCGTGCTTGTGGATGATGCGCTGCACGGTAGCGAGCCCGATGCCAGTCCCGGGAAACTCGCTCGCATCGTGCAGGCGCTGGAACACGCCAAAGAGCTTGTTGGCATAGGTCATATCGAAGCCCACCCCGTTGTCGCTGATGACATAGGTCGGGCTGCCCGAACCAGTCGCGCGTGCCATGCCGATCCGGGTTTCGCTTCGGGACCCGGTGAATTTCCAGGCATTGCCGAGGAGGTTGTCGAGCACGATGCGCAGCAGCCCCTTATCGCCCTCTGCCAGCAGATTGGGGGCGATGGTGAACTGCACTGTGCGATCCGGTGTTTGTTTGCACAAATCCGCGGCAATCTCGTTGGCGAGGACGCTCAAATCCACCTGCTCGCGTTTGAGTTCGGTTCGGGTGACACGTGACAGTTTGAGCAGGTCGTCGATCAGGGTGCCCATGCGCTGGGCGGCGCGGCGCACCCGACCCAGGCGGTCGCGCCCCGTCTCGTCGAGTTTGTCTGCGTAGTCGTTCAGCAGGATGTGGCTGAAGCCGTCGATCGCCCGGAGCGGCGCGCGCAAATCGTGGGAGACCGAATAGCTGAAGGCTTCGAGTTCCTGGTTGATGGCCTCCAGTTCGATCGATCGGCTTTTCAACTGCTGCTCGATTTCCTTACGTCGGGTGACGTCCTCGATGATGCCATCGTAATAGGCCCGGCCGTTGGCTTCGCGTTTCAAGGTAGCCGTAATGGCACCGTAGAATGGCCGTCCCTTGAGCGTGTGCAGTTCGATTTCCTCGTTGACGATCGTATTCGGCTGCCCCCCGCTTTCATTGAACAGCGGTTGACCGGAAGCGGTCTGGAAAACGGCGATCGGATGCGCCAGCAAAGCCTCGGCGGAATCGGCTTCCAGCATGTTGACCAGAGCCGGGTTCACCTCGAGGAAACGTCTTTCCGGCCCGGTGGTCTTGCGGAACACGCCGACCGGCAGGTTGTTTATCAGATCCTGATAGCGAACCTGCGCTTCGTGGCGCTGGCGCTCGGCCTGCTTGCGCGCGCTGATATCGCGGATGATGGCCGTCACGACCTTTCCCTGCGGCGTATCCAGCGGGCTCAGACTGATTTCCAGCGGGAATGTGCTTCCGTCCTTGCGCCGGCCGAACAGCTCCATGCCTTCGCCCATGGGACGGGTGTAGGGGTCGGCAGCATAGCTTGCACGGTGGCTTTCGTGGTGACGGCGCAGGGATTCCGGAACCAGGATCTCGATCGGCTGCTGCAGCAGTTCATCACGCGCATAGCCGAAATATTTTTCCGCCTGCGCGTTGACCAGTACGATGCGCCCTTCACGGTTGACGATCACAATGGCATCCGGCGCCGACTCGAGCAGGGCGCGAAAACGCGCTTCGCTTGCTACGACCGAGGCTTCGGCTGTACGTCGCCGCATGCTGTAGAAAGCGATTGCCCAGGCCGCGAAAGTGGAAATCAGCAGCAGCGCGGCAAAGACGACCCCGAGACGCTGCGACAACACGACGTTCTGTGCAGCAAGCGTTGCAGCTGGCTGGTAGGCCACGAAAATCCACCGCTCACTCTTGGGTGTGCCCGAAGCGCCATCCGGGTTGGGGAACGGGGTGGTCGTGGCGTAGGTATACAAACCCTGGTCGGTGAGAAATTGGCCTTCGCGGGCGGTGCCATTGATCGTTTTCCAGGCTTGAGGGTCGCGTATGGCCAGACGCTTGTTGGTGCGCCCCGGCAATATGAACCCCCATTCGTCCTCGGCATTGGGCCCCAGTATCCAGTATCCGGCGGCGTTCAGCAGCCAGAGTTGGCTGGCGGCATGTTCCGTGCTCGAGATCTTCCGCAGGTGGCCAAGGAAATTGTCGCCCAGATAATTCAGGATGATGATGCCGTGTCTGTGCCCCTGTCGATCGAAAGTTGGCGTGCCAAAGCGCATCATGGGCTTGAGGGGCTGCTCGAGGGCGCCGTGTTCGATATTGAGGTCGAGGGGCGACACATAGATTTCGCCCCGCCCCAGGGCGAGCGTTTCGCGCACGTAGTAGCGGCTGGATTTGTCCTGCAGCTTTTCCGGCGGAACGCTTTCGGGATGGCCGTTGTTCCAGTTGACACGGACGATCTCCCGGCCGTTTTCGTCCAGAAACCGGATCTGGTCGTATAACGCCTTGCGCGAGGCAAACGCCTGGTAGCGTTCGGCAAGTGGCGCATACGCGGGGGGCGTGGCGTGCGTTCCGTCGTTCAGGAGCGCGTATTGGTCCGCCAGATAGAGCAGATCGGAACGGATGTTCGCGAATTCGACCAGGTTCGTCTGGATCGAAAGCCGGATGGCTTCGCGTTCGGCGGCTTTCTGCAAAGCCAGAGCGCTCTTCGCCTGGATGAGGTAAAACGCCCAGATAACTACCGCCAGCACCAGTACGATGGGCAACCAGATGGCCAGGAACCGGCGTAAAAGAGGTATGCCCCCTGTCAGTTCGAGGCTGCCCAGCGAGGCATCGACGGCTTTCATTGAATGCTCGCTCCTTATTCAAACCAAGGAAATTACGCGGATGGGACACTTCCCTTCCGCTTTGCTAAACAATCAAATTCGCCGCACTGATGAAACTGTGTCTTTAAGATTCCTTAGGACACCCCATTTGGGGAGGAATTGTTTTTATCGATGCAGATGGCAGACAGGACCATAAAATTGTCTGTGGCATTCGCATCACGCCCTATTGCCGCGAAAGATAGCCTACTTTGCATCACGTTGCATCATGCGGCAAAAATAAAACCGTTTTCCATGCGGTCGAACCTCGCATGCGCTCCCCCGTGGTTGTTGGATTAAAACTGATTCTGCATGCATCCTCAAAATACTCGATGCTGGTGTGTCGTTCCGGCAATCGTCTCAAGGGTCTTCGCCATGTCGTTGAAAACCAGCTTCGAGTTCATGATGTAAGTATGGCTGGATGGTACTTTGAGCGCTTCCGCTTCAAAGCGGCCCGTGGCTTCGGACACGCTGAGAATGAAATCGTTGGCTTCCATGCCGAAAGGCAGCCATGAATGGCGCAGGCCGCCGACGCCGGCATAGATCCGGGTGGGAACCTGAGGCATGGGCAGGTTCGACATGAATGCGTCGATTGCCAGCAATTGGCCCATCTCGCCCGTCAGAAGTTTATAGAGCCAGATCCGGGAAAAGAATTTGGCGGCCTTGCAGGCGACCATCGGCGGCGCCAGGAAGAAGCAGGCGGATGGTGCCCGGTGTTCCAGATGGCCAAGGGCTGTCCTGATGATGACTGTTCCGAGGGAGTGGCCGACCAGGGCGTAATGCCGGGTGTCGACCTGGCGATCGATCAGTTTCACCAGGCGGGCGGTTGCATGCGACAAGCCTTCTAGTGTCGGGTAATAGCCGAACAGAATCGGGTTGTGCCCGACCTGCCTCAAGCGTCGGCGCAACAGCATCATGGAAACGGGTGTCGTCCCCATTCCATGGATTAGAATCAAATCCATAAATCCTTCTCGGGTGGCATCAGGTTTAATTAATATGGCTGGATGTGAAAAAGCGGATTTCGATGGGGACGGCGTTTGTTCGCTATGCCGGTTCGATCGGGAAATCGGAGGCTAGGCGGCCGTCTGTCCGAGCAGCCTCGCATAGACGCTCCGATCCTCATCGGAATGACAGCAAAAGATGATGTCTTGCATGTCGGTGAACACGTGTGTGGCCGCGCGAACCGTGGCAACGGCGATCCGCGCGGCGGGCTCGACCGGGTAGCCATAGGCGCCCGTGCTGATGCAGGGAAACGCGAGTGTACGGATGCCATGTTGCGCCGCGATCTTGATGGTGCGTCGGTAGCACGATGCCAGGAGATCGGCCTCTCCCTGCGCGCCGCCCTGCCACACCGGACCGACGGTATGGATCACGAAGCGGGCCGGCAGGCGATAGCCTTTTGTGAGCCTGGCGTCGCCGGTCGGGCAGGCGCCCAGCAACCGGCATTCCGCCAGCAGCTCCGGCCCGGCCGCACGATGAATCGCCCCGTCGACGCCGCCTCCGCCGAGCAGCGATGGATTGGCTGCGTTGACGATGGCATCCAGCACGAGCGCGGTAATGTCGGCCTGGATGATGTGCAGGGTGGCGGGCATGGTCCTGGCGTCAGCGTTCCACGCGGGTGTGCGGGGTCATGATGAAGGCCTGCCGGTCGAAGCCGAGTTCTGCTGCCCGCGCCAGCAGGGCCGTCTGTGTCGCCGCATCGAGCTTCGGCTCGCGCGCCAGGATCCATGCGTATTGACGGCCAGGTTCGCCCACCAGCACCCACCGATAGTCAGGATCGAGATCCAGAATCCAGTAGTCGCCATAGAAGGGGCGGAAGAAGCTCACCTTCAGCCGGGCACCCCGACTGCCTGCCACGACCTTGGCGATACCCTTGGCCTGCTCGAGGCCAGTTGCGGTCCGGCACTGGTTCACAACGGCGACAGTTGGCCCGTCCGCGCGATAGGTGGCCTGGGTGTCCGAAACGCACATTGCCTGAAACCGGTTCGGAAGCCGCGCGATCTCATACCATCTGCCGTAATAGCGATCGAGATCAACCGACGGTACGGTCGCGAGCGGGCGCGGGGTGGACGTGCACGCAGCCAGCCAGACGGCTGCAGCGGCGATTGAAAGGAAAAGGGAATAGGGCATGGTTCGACTCCCGCGCTTGATCGAGGCGATAGACAAACGACATGCGCAGGATGACATATCCCGCCCCGTTTTGGCCAGATGCGCCCGGCCGCCGATTTGAACGCTTCATTCCCGGAACATCCGAGGCTGCTTGCCTCATCCGCACGCTACAAGATGAAGTCCTTGTCGGACGAGCAAGCTGTGCGCTATCAGGCAGGAAACTCGAATCCCTCGTCCACCGCATGCGGGCCACGTAAAACGGTACGGATCGTGCTGTCGTGGGGATGCGTATGGATGACGTCCGGCAACCACGGAAAGCATCCGGCGTAATCGCATTGCCGACCGTAGTCGTCAGCTTCGTCGAATGGCACATCGCCGAGTTCATGCAGGGCTTCCTCGGCCAGCCGGTCGGCCTGCCTGTCCAGTCTCTCGTCTTGCTTGTCCATGGCACTCCCCTTGTTGTTCGGAATGCTCATCCTTGCCCGGCAAAGTGATCCCTTGATGACAGTCGATGGGGCCCCGATGGCCCGAATACCGGGAGCCTATGCCATTGGCCCGAACGTGCCATGTCGGAATCGACGCGAGCGTCTGTGCCTGCAACATGCATGCGTGAAACTGCATCCATGTTGGAAAGCCGCACTTTTTTCGCGATTGGGGAATTTTCATGAAACGCATGCAATTCATGCTGGCGCTTGCGCTGGCGGGCTCGATGGGATCGGCCGCTGCATCGACCGTCGGCCCGGGCTATCTCGGTGATCTGGTCGGCCAGAACGTCTCGATCGCCCATGCCGTCTCCGGACTGGACACGCCCATCGTCGACGTGTACAGCTTCGATATCGGCTCCTTCGCGTCGGAGGCCATCGCCACGAGCGTGAAAGTGAAGCTGCAATTCGGGTCCGGCGGCACCCCCATTTACGACATCAGCAATTTCGCGATCACCCTGCAGGACACGGACGGCACGGTTTATGGGACCGACAGCACGTTCGATTCCAGCGGCGCGCTGGATCTCGGCGCCATCCTGTCTCCCTCCGCAATCGGCGCGCCCGGCTTCTATCAGTTCGTCGTGACCGGCACCACGGCCGGCACTGCAGGGGGTATCTATGCGGGTGCCCTGAGCGCCGTGCCTGTGCCGGAACCTAGGGCATGGATGACGTTGCTGGCGGGTCTTGGCCTGATCGGCATGATGGTGGAGCGCACCAAGCATCGGCCAGGATAGCGTGCCATCGTGGCCGAAAGATACCCGATTTTCTTCCTCCAACCGGGTGTTTTCAGTGTTCTCCTGTAGTACCTTGCGGGCCTGATGGCCCGCATTTTTTTGAAGGGCGACCGGTGTTCCCAGCTTAGGCGGACGTCAACTCTTCCGGCGTCGCACGGGTTCCGGCAGCAGGCGTTTCCGTCACCAGCCGCCGCCCGAAGGGCATGCGACGCTGGTCGATGAACAGGCTGCTGCCGTCGATACGTTTGGCCATGCGCTTGGCTTCTGAGGCGGCACGCGCCACCTCCTGGTAATGGTGGTAATTGCTCGGATCGACCAGTACGGCACCGATGGACAGGGTCACCAGAGCATGAAAAGCCATCACGCCACGCCGGTCTTCGCTGCGGTAGCCACCCGCCTCCACATGCTCGGGATTGAACAGGGCCCGGCATTCGCGATCGAAGCGGGCCAGCATGCCGTGGCAGCGGATCTCCCAGTCGAGGCTCTGGAACAGCACGACAAAATCGTCGCCGCCGATGTGACCGACAAAATCGAGTTCAGGGTTGCAGCTGTCGCGCAGGATGCGCGCCAGCAGCTGGATGATGTCGTCGCCGCGGCGGAACCCGTAGACGTCGTTGTAGGGTTTGAACTGATCGAGGTCGAAATAGGCCGTGACGAAAGTCTGTTCGTTGACAAGCAGGCGCTCGAGATGTTCCTGGATCGGAACGTTGCCAGGCAACCCGGAGAGCGGGTTGGCATAACGTGCGGCGACGATCTGCATTTCGGTGACTTCGCGCATCAGGTCGAAGCCGGATCCCAGTCCCAGATAGTGTCCCTCGGTCGTGATGATGAAGCCCTGGGTAAAGGCGGCCTTGCCTTTCTTGACGACCAGTTCGGACAGTTCGGTCATGCGCGTGGCCTTGTCGACGATGAGCGGGTCGGTGTCCATCATGTCGCAACACGGTTTGCGGCCGTGGAGCTCGCGGCCGTATAGTCCGATGAAGCGGTCGAGCAGGGCGGGGCGGTGAATGATACCGACGGGTATCTCATTGTCCACCACGGCAACGGCATGCAGTTCGGGGTATTGCATCATCAACTCGAGCACCTCCTCGCTGGGCGTGTGGGGATTGACGGAGGGAGCGGACACCACGAGTCTGTCGGCCGATACGTGCAGGCCGTCGCGCGCCTGCAGCATGGGAAAGACACTGACGATGCCGGATTGCAGGCAGGCTTCCACCTCGCGTGACAGCAGCCGGATCGGTACCGGCGAAGGGCGTCCGATCAGGTAGCCCTGGGCGTAGCGGATGCCTAGATCCTTCAACACTGCCAGTTCGGACGGGCTTTCCACGCCTTCGGCAATCACGCAGGAATGCGCACCCTCGGCCAGCATCCTGATCGATCGCACGAACTGGATCTTGTGGGGGTCCTGGTGGATCCCGGCGATGAAATGCTTGTCGATCTTGACGAAGGCAGGCTTCAGTTCGGACCACAGCCGCAGGCTGGAAAAGCCTTCGCCGAGGTCGTCCATGGCCACCTCGATGCCGATCGCGCGCAAGCCGGCAACCGCTTTGCGCAGAAAGGCGTAATCCAGCGCAGTCGCATTCTCGGTGATCTCGATCACCACCTGGCTGCTGGACAGGCCGACATCCGACAACGCCGCCAGCACCGCTTCCGGCGCGAAGGTCGCGTCCAGCAGGCTGCCGGGCGACAGGTTCACGAACAGCCGTCCCGGCAGCTTCAATTGCGCAAACGTCCTGAGGGACGTGTGGACGCAGGCCCAGTCCAGCGCGGTCAGCAGGCCATGCTGTTCGGCCACGCGGAACATCGCTTGTGGGGCGTGCAGCGGGCTGTTCGACGGCCCCCGCGAGAGGGCTTCGTATCCCATCACGCGTCCGTTGGCGAGGTCGAGCACCGGTTGCAGCAGGGTCATCAGCCGTGCGTTGTCCAGGATGTGTAGCAGATGCACGCGTAATTCGTCGTGGCTCATAGGGGGAGACATAAGGGGGAAATAGACACTCGACGATAGGTGGCCTGCGTTACGGGCGTGTGAAGCCAGGGCCGGGTGGGGCCGAGATCACGGGGTGCGCAAGAGTGCACGGGGCGGCGTAAGGTTCCTGGCGTCAAAAAAACTTCATGCCCTTGTCATGGCGCGTGCCTATGCTCTGCTCGCAACAGGGGAGTCCATGCACCATACCAACGAACTGACCGACGAAGAGTGCGGCCATCTGGCGCGCATCCTGCTCGCCTCGCGACGGGTCACGTTGCGCCACCATTTTTTCAGCTGGATCCATGGCCCGGTGCAGTCGCTCATCCCGCACGAAATCCTGTTGTGCGGCGTGGCGGACGAGAGCGGCTATCTGCTGCACCAGCGCTTCACCGCCTGCCGCTACTTCAAGGACGACCACTATCACCGTGTGATCCACCCCGGCGATGGCCTGATCAGCCAGCTGGCGCAGGAATGGCAGGCCTGCGGCGAACCACGCCTGATCGCCGGGCAGTATGAAGACAGCGGCAACTGGACGGCTCGCCTGACCGATCTCGAACTGAAGAATGTCGCCTTTCACGGCATGGGCTGGACCAACGGCCAGATCAAGGGCTACGCCAGTTTCTCACGTGTGCGGGTGCCGTTCGACAGCCGGCTCGAACTGTATCTCGACATCCTGCTGCCGCATCTGCTCGCCACCCTGGCCCGCATGCTGTCCCACGAATCGCGCACAGGCACGCTCAGCCGACGGCCTGCCGGGCTCATCACTGCGCGCGAAGTCGAGGTGCTGACCTGGGTACGCGACGGCAAGACCAACGACGAAATCGCCGACATCCTCGGCCTGTCCATGCTCACCGTCAAAAACCACCTGCGCCACGCCATGAAAAAGCTCGTCGTCCGCACCCGTGGCCAAGCGGTCGCCAAGGCCATTGCGCTGGGATTGCTGCATGCCCATGGTTCGCGCGGCGACATGCAATAACCAGGCCATTCGCCGGCCTGTTTGCACATGAGCCAACCGGCTCAATTTTCGGGCCCCGGTTTCCCCATCGCGTGTCATCCGTGCTCTCTAAAGTAGCCCTGTCCGCAGCCATGCGGGCTCCATTTCCGGTTGGTCTGACGCGTAGCCCGCCAGGCCTGCCCCACAGGGGGGCGGAAAGCATCACAACTTTCTGGTTTATTAAATTAGGAGCACTACTGATGAACTTCAAACTCAATGCACTGGTCGCTGCCGCGCTGCTGGCCGCCGCCGGTTCCGCCAACGCTGCCATCGACCCGGGCCTGAACGGCAACGGCGAAATCTGGTTTGCCGTGTACGACACCGTGGCGCAGAAATCCTTCACTTTCGACACCGGCGTGTACATGAACGACTTCGTCGGTACGGGCGTCAATTACAACTACAACTTCGCCAGCGATGCCAACTGGACCACCTTCGCGGCCGGCACAAACTCTGCCAACTGGCTGTGGATGGTCGGGGCTGAGGGTGCTACGGGTACCAGTGCTGCTCGTGTCTTTACGACCGATAACGCAGCCACTGTTTCTATTCCCAAAGCTGGCCCGACGAACATGGCTGCCAATGGTGCGATTTATACCAATGCCCAGATCGCCAGCCTTAACTACGCCGCCAATATTTCCACGGTCAAGTATGCAGGCGATTCAGGTTACTTCGGTGATCCCACCATGACGGGCAACTGGGGTACCAAGTTCACGCCTGATGCCTCTGCCACTGTGGGTACGGCCATGAATTTCTTCTCCATTACCGGTGCCTCCGGCTTGGGCAACGTCAATGGCGTCAAGTTTGGCGCCACTGCCACTGACGTCTGGACCTTGAGCAGCGCTGGCGTGCTGAACTACGGTGCCGCCGCTCCCGTGCCCGAGGCGGATACCTACGCCTTGATGCTGGCCGGTCTGGGACTGGTGGGCTTCATGGCCCGTCGCCGCTTGGCTGCCTGATTATTTTCATCTGAATTACTCATCTAATCGTGTCATCCCGCTCCGTTGGAGCGTGATGCAACCCAAAGGAATTGACGCATGAAACTGAACAAAATCGCTCTGGCCCTGGCTGCGTTGGCAGCTGCCCCCGTTGCTTTCGCCCACAGCCCGACCACGACGCCTGACCTGGTCGTGCGCATCTCCGGCGCTTCCGCCCAGCAGGGCACCCTGGTGAAAATCGCCGAGACCATGATGGTCGCCGGCACCATCGACGTGTTCTACAACGATGCCTCGGGCAAAGATCATCGTGCCGTGTTTGGGACGATGAAGCCCACCGGCACGGCCATCGGCGTACTGAATACCACCATCCCGGCTTCCATCGGCGGCAAGAAAGTCCTGATTCTGGATCGCGCCGCAGGCGGCTCCTTCTATGGAGTGGGTCCGGTTGCTCGTGCCCAGGCCATCGCTGCCATGAAGGTTGATGGCAGCTGTACCAGCTCCGGCAACACTTTCCCCAACCCCTCCTACTATTGCGCCGGCACCGAACTGCAAGTGTCCGACGCCGGCGTGTCCGACGTCGAGCCCGGCATGTTCCGCGGCCCCAACCTGCCCGTCGGCGAAACGGCCCTGAGCGCAGCCGAACTGGCCGTTCTGGATGTGGCCAGTCAGAACGGCGTGGTCATGGGCATCGCCGTGACCAACAACTATCCCTACACCACGATCAGCAAGGCGGCCGTCCAGTCCATCATGACGGGCACCTACACCGACTGGAGCCAGGTGAACGCCAGCTTGTCCGGCCCCATCACCCTGGAAACCCGTGCGGCCGGATCCGGTACCAAGTCCGCGGCAAATGCCTTTTTCCTGAATGCCCCTTGCTCGACTGCTGGTCTGTCTCCCTTTGGTGCTCAGGGCGATCCGGTCAATTTCTCCACCTACACCGTGGTTGAAAACGGCAGCACCGGCGGCGTCAAGTCCGGCCTGAACAGCGTGTATGCCAAAGGCCAAATGGGTCTCGGTCTGGTCTCTCTGGAGAACACCCCGAGCGGCAGCGACAACTGGAAGTTCGTCGCCATCGACGGCGTGGCGCCCACCATCGCCAATGCAGTGAGTGGCGATTACCAGTTCTTCGTCGAGCAATCGATGCAGTGGCGGAGCAGCACCAACGGCACCGCCGTGGGCGATGTTCTGAATACCTTCCGTACCGTGTCTTCCGATCCGGCCATTCTGTCGATCCTCCCGGGTGTAGCGGCTACCCCATTCAACTATGACCCGGCCTATGCAGCCATCACGCTGAAGGGTACGCGTGCTGCGGTATCCGGCCCGAACACCTGCCAACCGCTGCAGCTGTTCTACTGATCCAAGTTGACGTCCTGACCTGGAAAAGTGGTTCGAGATGGGCGCAATACCCATCCCGGACTACGGGAAGCGTCCACCGCAAGGTGGGCGCTTTTTGGCTTGCTTGAGTCTGATTTTTTATTGGGTGTTGTCGATGCGGATGCCATTCCTGAAAAGAGCGTCCGCAATCGAATGGCTGTTGATGAATTGGCTGTGACCACATGAATGTCTGCAATGAACGATCGAGAGATGTGACGAAACGGAATGAATCCAAGGGGATCGCCGACTGGATCCGCATGCGGATGAAGTGGCCGTGGGTTTGTTGCCTGATGGTGTTCCTGGGCCTGTCGGCGGCACTGACCGCCAGCGCCGAGGAAGGCGCAGGGAAGACGCCAGCCGATGCTGTGCCTGCTACAGCGCAGGAAAACCATTTCAATATTTTCGAGTACGCCGTGGAAGGCAATACCCTGTTATCGACCATCGCCATCGAACAGGCGGTGTACCCCTATCTGGGCGAGAACCGGACCATTGCCGATGTGCAGTCCGCCCGAGAGAGTCTGGAACGGGCCTATCGGGATGGCGGGTACCCGACGGTGTTCGTGGATATTCCGGAACAGAAAGTGGACGGGAACGCGGTGCGCCTAAGGGTGACCGAGGGCAGCGTGGAGCGCTTGCGGGTAAGCGGTGCGAAATATTACTCGTTGGGGGAGATCAAGGCGCACGTTCCTACGCTGGCAGAGGGCAGCGTGCCGTATTTCCCCGATGTACAAAAGCAGTTGGCCAGCCTGGCCGTGGCACGCGACCGGAAGGTGACACCGGTGCTGCGCGCAGGTAGAACGCCAGGCAAGGTGGAAGTGGAACTGAAGGTGGAGGATGAGCTGCCTCTGCATGGCAGTCTGGAAGCCAACAATTATTACAGTGCCAATACCGAACACGCCCGGGTCAATGGCATGTTGCGCTTCGACAATCTGTGGCAACGGGGCCATAGCGTTTCTCTCCAGTATCAGGCGACGCCGTCCGATCCCAACCAGAGCAACGCATGGTCCGGCACCTATGCCATGCCCGGGTCGACGGGCAACACCTATGCGTTTTATGCCATCCGATCCCGCAGCAATGTGAGCACCATCGGCGACTATGGCGTGGTGGGCAATGGCGACATCATGGGCGCGCGCTGGATCCATTCCCTGCCGAGCAAACCCGGTCTGTTTCATAGCCTGACCCTGGGTATGGACTACAAGCATTCCCTGGAGAGCATCGTCGGCAGTACCGACAGCTTCAGCACGCCTGTGACGTATCTGCCTGTAGTCGCTCAATACAGCGGGACATTCGCCGACGAATCCGGCGTGACCCAGGTGGATCTGGGCGCGAATTTCTCGTTACGCGGCCTGCGCGACAACGAAAACGAATTTCAGCTGCGGCGCTACAACGCCCGTTCCAATTATTTCTACTGGCGCGGCGACGCGATGCGTACCCAGAAGCTGGGTGCCGATTTCAGCCTGTATGGCCGGATGGATTTTCAATTGGCCAGCGGACCGCTTATCGGCAATGAACAATTCACCATCGGCGGTGCGCAGAACGTCCGTGGATATCTGGAAGGCGAACGCCTGGGGGACGACGGCATGCGCGCCACGCTGGAACTGCGCAGTCCGCGCCTGGCGGTGGGTATGAAGGATATCGACCAGCTCTTCCTGCTCGCTTTCGTGGATGCCGGGAAAGTGTGGATCATCGATCCCCTGCCCGGCCAGACCGACCGTTTCGACCTGTCGAGCGCTGGGGTCGGCCTGCGCCTGATCGCCTGGAAATACTGGCATGTCAATGCGGATTTCGCGCTGCCTTTCCAGGATGGCGCCTATACCTCGGCCCGTCAAGGGCGCTTCCATCTGAAGGCCAGTTATGAATTCTAAGCAGAGAACGCCGTTGCATCGTTTCGCCGCCTATGGGATGTCGGTGTGGGTCGGCATCGCCACGCCTCTGGTGCAGGCTGCGGGGATGCTTCCTGTACCTTGCGCCGGAGGGGTATGCGGTACCAATCCCAATCCGACACCCTGGATTGGCCAAGGCAGCGGCAGCCTGTCCGTGACGCCGGACGGCAGTCATATGGTCATCCAGCAGAACACCGGCAAGGCCATCTTCAACTGGGCAGGCTTCAACATCGGGGCTGGAAACAGCGTGCAGTTCGTCCAGCCGAATGCAGCAGCTAGCGTCTTGAACCGGATCTGGGATGCGAATCCCACCACGATACAAGGACAGTTGAGTGCCAATGGCCAGATATTCCTGCTGAACCAGAACGGTATTCTGTTCGCAGCCGGTGCCCAGGTGGACACGCGTTCATTGGTCGCATCCAGCCTGGATATCAACGACAACGTCTATCTCAATGGGCTCATCGCCAACCTGAACAGCAATCCCCAGTTTGCGCCCTTCAGCGGCGCGAGCGTCGCCGGTTTCGTACGAGTGGAGGCGGGCGCCACCCTTACCACCGGCAGTGGCGGCAGCGTCATGCTGTTTGCACCGACTGTAGAGAATAACGGTGTGATCCACACGCCCGACGGCCAGATCCTGCTGGCGGCGGGTTCGAAGGTTTACCTGGCGCCTTCGGGAGACCCCAATCTGCGCGGCCTGCTGGTAGCCGTGGACAACCCGGGTACCAGCGCGGCGGCGCCGGGAACGAGCACAGCGAGCAACCTGGACCTGGGCCAGCTGATCGCCGAGCGGGGCAACGTCACCCTGGCGGGCCTGGCGGTGAACCAGAAGGGACGGATCACCGCGACGACGTCGGTCAGCACCAACGGCTCCGTGTATCTCAAGGCGGGCGATACGGCCCAGTTCAATGCCTCGCTGTCCAATCCCTATCCCGTCACCCGGGGCGGCACGCTGGTGCTGGGCGCGAAGAGCGTGACCGAGGTGCTGCCGGATGACGACGATACGCAGACCATCGTCGACAGCGCCAACATGAACGTCTCGAAGGTGAACGCGCTGGCACAGAATATCGTCATGGAGGGCGACGGCACGTCCGGCGCCCTGATCCGCGCGCCCGGTGGCGACGTGACGCTTTCGGCGCGCAGACTGGACGGTACCAGCACGGGCATCGGTGATTACACCAGCACGGCGCTTCCCGACAATCTCAAGTCGTACCCGAATCCCCCCGCGAACACCGCCGCCAAGGCCGGTACCCGAATCGAGATGCAAGCGGGCAGCCGTATCGACGTGTCCGGCATGAGCGATGTGGAACTGGCCATGGAGCGTAACGTGCTTCAGGTTCAGTTGCGCGGTGACGAGTTGAAGGACGCGCCCTTGCAGCGGGATGGTTTCCTGCGCGGCAAGACCGTGGCGGTGGACATACGCGATCTGGACGAGAATGGCCGGATTCCGCTGGCCGACCTGTCCGGTTATAAAAACCAGATTGCCCGCACCGCGAAGGAACGCCTCACGACCGGCGGCAACGTCAAGCTGCAGTCAGAAGGGGATGTCGTCATCCGGTCCGGGGCCAGCATCGATGTCAGTGGTGGTTCCGTCCGCTACCGGGACGGGTATGTCTACACCAGCCAGCTGGTCTCCCAGAGCGGTAAAACGTACGATATCAGCGAGGCGCCGGTTGACGAAGTCTACGTCGGATTCGCCAACGAAAAACTGATCAGCGGCGACAAGTGGCTGGACGACCAAAGCATCAAGGCCATGGGCAAGTTTGAGGCCGGTTATGTGGAGGGCAAGGATGCGGGAACGGTCCAGATCGTGGCCCATGACCTGAGCCTGTCGGCGGGCGTGCTGCATGGGGCCACGACGGCCGGCCCCTATCAGCGGAATGCCGCCAGCCGCCCCCGGGGCGGCCAGTTGATCCTGGGCGATACCAGCTATCAGGTGGCGCTCGACGGCCAGAAAGAATACGACTTCAAGCTGCCGGGCATTACTTTCTATTCCGGCGGCACGCCGGGTACGGACGGGAACGTCTGGATTTCCACGGATCTGTTCGACGCGGGCTTCGATCGCCTGGCGGTCTACAGCAATGGCACGATTACCGTGCCTGCCGGCACGACCCTGGCGACGCAGTCCGGCGGCAGCCTGTATCTCGGCAGCACCAAACGCATCGACGTGCAGGGCAACCTCATCACGCCAGGGGGAGCCATTACGCTCAAGACCTTCCAGCCTTTCAACGGTCTGGATGGGGATGTCACGTTGGGTGCCCATACGCTGATTTCGGCAGCAGGGACCTGGACCAATGATTCCCTGCCGGATGCCGACCGGTCTGCGGCGGCCCAGGCAGATGCCGGCTCCATTTCCATCGAAGGCTATGGCGATCTCGATCTGGCAACGGGAAGCGTGCTCGACGTCAGCGGCGGTGCCTGGGTGAAACAGGACGGTTCGGTGGAAAAAGGAAATGCGGGCAGCATCAGCCTAGCAGTCAAATCGTTGGATGCTTCCCAGACGGCATCCAACCGGATCACGCTGGGCAGCGAGTTGCGCGGCTTTGCCCTGGGCAAGGGAGGTTCCCTGAAGATCCGGGCCGCCAAGGCATTGATCGGCAACAGCGGGACGTCTCTGCCCAGCGGATGGGGAGCGGAAACGCTGGTCCTGGATCCAGGCGTCTTTACCCGGGGCGGGTTCACGGATTACAGCGTCGAGGGCTATGACGCGCTGACCGTTGCCGCCAATACTCTCATCCGGCCCGATTATGCGGGATGGCAGTTGAAGAATTCGGCGCTGGCCCAGTCCTCCGGCAGCAGCATGAAGGATCTGGCCAATGAGGTCGTACTGCCTTGGCAGTTGCGCGCACCCATGAAACTTGCCTTGAAGAGCGGCAATAACTTTGCCAACTCGGGCGGGGTGCAGTTCGGTCGGCTTGCCGTGGGAGCAGGGGCCGTCATCGATGTCGGCCCGCAGGGAAGCATCGATTTGAGCGCGGGCAACCTGCTGACCGTCGACGGCAGCCTGACCGCAGCAGCAGGGTCCATCTCGCTGGCGCTCGCCCAGGTAGGGGACTGGTATCGGGACAACCGTGCCATCTGGGTGGGCAGCCATGCCCGCCTGGATGTGTCGGGTATCGCCAAGCTGCTTCCGAGCACGACTGGCCTGCGGGAAGGCGAGGTGCTCCAGGGCGGCACCATCAGCCTGTCCGCGGGTACGGGGACGCTGGAAGGCAGGAATTACACAGGCGCGGGTAATGTGGTGATCCAGGCGCGGACGGACGGTCAGGCGACCTTGGACGTGTCGGGCACCAAGGCGACGCTGGACTTGGCCACACAGGCGGGAAATGCCACGACCGTGAAAGCCACGGAAGTGGCGAGCGACGCCGGCAGCGTGGTCATCACCGCCACGGAAGGCATCTTGCTCGACGACGGCGTCATGGCAGGCAAGTCAGGCGGCGACGGTGCGGCGGGCGGGCGCTTCAGTGCCGCGATCTGGAAGGATCGGAGCGCCGGCACGCCCGGCAGGGGCTATCCGACCCTATATGGGGATCGCCAAATGATCCTGTCGCAGACCGGCGATTATGTGCCGGCCGGTTTGACGCCGGGCGCCGCCATCGATCATGCGGTGTACGGCGGCAAAGCCTATATCCCCGTGGGCGGACTGGTCAGCGGCGGCTTCGATAGCGTCGCCTTCAAGAGCGAGAACCAGATTGCCTTCAGCGGTCCGGTCAATCTCGGCGTGAAGCGGCAGATCACCCTGGACGCGCCAGCGCTGGCAGGCGGAACGGGAGATGTGAGTCTGAGCGCGGCCTATGTGCGCGCAGGCAATCTGGACCCCCTGTTCCAATCGAATGTCCCGACTGCAACGAGTGGAACGGCACATCTCGATGTGGCGGCCAAGATGCTGGATCTGGAAGGGAACTTCGCCCTGAAGGGTTTCCGGTCGGCCGCATTCGAAGCCGACCAGGATATTCGCTTCAACGCGGTGGCCATCAGCGGGACTCCGACCTATACCGGCAGTCTGAGTGCAGCGGGCAATCTGGTTTTCAAGAGTGCGCAAGCCTATCCCACGACGCTTTCCACGTTCAAGGTGAGCACGCCGGGGGATGTGACCTTCACCGGAAATGGCCAGGCTGCGCCGCTCCCCTTGTCGGCGGGAGGCCGCCTGAGCGTGGAGGCGGCCAATATCTTCCAGAATGGCGTGCTGCGCGCGCCGCTGGGGAGCCTTTCCCTGACGGCCGGCAATACGATCCGGCTGGGCGACGGCAGTTTGACTTCGGTATTGGCAGCGGGCGCCTTGCTGCCCTTGGGGCAGACCACGAGCGACGGCAGCGAATGGGTGTATCAACTGGATAACTACACGCTGATTCTCGATGCCCCGCCGGAAAAGGCCATTCGCCTGGATGCGCCTGACATCCAGGTTGGCGCCACGGCCGGTCTGGATCTCAGCGGCGGCGGCGATCTCTACGCCTATGAGTTCCTGCCGGGGCCGGGCGGTTCCCGCGACATTCTGGCCGAGCCGGGCGTGTATGCCGTGATCCCTGGATATGACGCCGGCTATGCGCCACGGGATATACAAAATTCGGACAGCACGCTGCAAGCGGGCGCGAGCATCTACCTTTCCGGCGGCGGGGGATTGAGTGCCGGGGTGTACACCCTGCTTCCTGCCCACTACGCGCTGATGCCGGGCGCCTATCTGGTCAAGGCCGTTTCCGGTTATCAGGACATGCTGCCGCGCCAGAACCGGGCGTTGACGGATGGCGCCGCATTGGTGGCAGGCCGTGCACAAGTAAGCGGGACCGATATCGCCGCCGGCCGCAGTCAGGGATATCTGGTGGCGTCCGGCGACGTGGTGCGCGCGTATTCCAGCTTCATCGAGAGCCGTGCCAATGCCTTCTTCACCCAGGCCGCGCAGGATGCCGGCAGTGCCCGGCCGCGGCTGCCGGAAGATGCGGGCCTGCTGTCGTTGCGGGCAACCCAGCTGACCATGAATGCCGCGCCCCGATTCGATGTGGGCGCGGGCGGGCGAGGCGGCATGCTGGATATCGCATCCAGCGCCATTGCCATCGTCGACGACGTTGCGGGCGTCCCCAGTGCTTATCTGGGCTTGTCCGCAGAGATGTTGAACAGTTTCAATGTCGAAAGCCTGTTGATCGGCGGCACCCGTTCCGTGTCCGCATCCGGCTACGACGTTGATGTGAATGCGGCCGACGTGCGTCTGCTCAACAGTGCAGACCATGTCTTGAAAGCGGGCGAAGTCATGCTCGCTTCCCGCGATACCCTGACGCTGGGATCGGGGACGAGCGATGGCCGCGACGGCTATATCGAGAGTCAGGGCGCCCTGACGGATGCGCCCGGCGAAATCACCCTGAATGGCGACGGTGCATTTCTTCGCGTTGCCCAGAGCAGCCTGCCCATCCTGTCCCGCGGCACCACGACCGGTTCGGCCGGAACGCTTACCTTGCATGAAGGGGCGAAACTGACGGGCGACTCCATTTTGCTGGATGCCACCCGGGACAACCTGATCGCCAGTACGGCTGTCTTCAACAGTCCGGCGATCAGTGTGGCCAGCAGTCGGGTCAGTTTCGGTGCCGTGCCGGTCGGCCAGGACGGCTTGAAGGTCACGTCCGGCCTGCTGGCCCAGCTTCGGCAAGCCAGGGATCTGCGTCTGCGTACCTATAGCACCATGGATTTCTATGATGGCGCCAGCGTGGATCTGACCGAGGGCGCCACGGCGCCGGCCGGCCTAACCTTGGATGCGCCGGCGCTGGTCGTCCATACGGACGAGGATGTGGTGTTCCAGGCCAATAGCCTTGCCCTGGGCAATACGTCCGGACCGTATTCGGGCAGCGCGGCCCCGATGTCGGGCAGTCTGAGCTTGCGGGCCGAGCGTTATGTAGATGCGGCAGGCACCGTGGCAAAGGGGACGGGGCGTATCACCATGGGCGACGGCCAGGTTGCCTTGCAGGGCGGTCGTGCCTATGCCCTGGCTGCCAGCGACGGAATCATGACGAGCGGGAAGGGGCGGTTGGATGCCTCGGGTGACCTGACGCTGGAAACGCCTCATCTGGTCGCGGACACCGGTACGGTTTATGACATCCAGAGCAATGCCGCCCTGAATGTAGTCCGATCGACCACGCCGAATCCGGCTGCGCCAGCCGACACGCTGGGGGGACGTTTGGGTTTGAAGGGCGACACGGTCTATGTGGACACTCAAATCGACGCGTTGGCCGGCCATATCGATATCGAAGCGACAGGCGGGGCGGCCGGGGCCGACAATCTGGTACTGGCGAATGGCGCGCAAGTGAATGCCGCGGGGTATGCCAAAGCCTTCGGCACCGAGACGGCTTACGCCGACGGCGGGCAGATCGAACTGCGCGCGACCCGCGGCAATGTGGCGCTCGATAACGGTGCCCGTGTGAGCGTGGCGGGCGCAGGCGAAGGCGATGCCGGTAGTCTCACCATTCGGGCCATCGACGGAACCGCGAAACTGGATGGCGATCTGGATGGGGGCGCGGATACGGCCCATGGCGCCTTGGGTGGGCGGTTCGCGCTGGATCTGGCGGGCCTGGGTGATTTTTCCGGCCTGCTGTCCAAACTGGGTGCCGGCAAGTTTTCCGAATCCGTGAGTGTGCACCTGCGCGGGAGCGGGACTGCGGGCAGCATCGCCATGGCCGCTGGCGATACGCTAACTTCCCATGATGTCTTGCTGGTTTCCGACCAGGGCGATATCCGCCTGGCGGGAGTCATCGACAGTACCGGTGCCCGCGGCGGAAGCGTGCAGGCCTATGCGGCGGACGACGTCGCCCTGTTGTCCGGTGCGCAATTGAACGCCTACGCCACGCGTTCCGAGGCCCAGTATGCCGGCAGCAGCGGCGACGGCGGCAAGGTGACCCTAGGCACTGTAGGCGGTCATATCGACATCCAATCCGGCAGCGCCATTGACGTTTCCGCCCACGGCAGCTTCGCGGAAGGCGGCAACGTGGTCTTGCGGGCGCCGCGCAACAGCGCCGGAACGGATATGGCGATTGTCCGCCTGGATGGCTCGATCATGGGTGCAAACGAAGTCGTGGCCGAAGGCTTCGAGTCCTATGCCCGGAACAGCCTGAGCGCCAGCGATGTTGCGGTGAATAGCGCCATCTACAACGATGCCAATGCCTTCATGGCCAATGCCGCAACGATCGCGGCCCGCCTCGGCAAGACCGGCGATCCGGCATTCCATGTGCGGCCGGGCGTGGAGGTGGACAGTACCGGTGACCTGACATTGAATGGCGATCTGGGACTGCAGGCACTGCATATTGCGGGCGAGTCGGGCGTGTTGAGCTTGCGCGCCGTGGGCGATCTCATCCTGAACGGCAGCATCAGCGACGGATTCAACGGGACCACCGCCAGCGCCACCCAGAATGGTGGCGACAGCTGGTCGTATCGTTTGGCCTCCGGGGCCGATGCCGGCAGCAGCAATCCGCTGGCGGTGCGCGACAAAGCAGACCTGGCTGGGAAAGGCAACTTCACCTTGGCCGCGGGCAAGATGGTGCGGACCGGCACGGGCGATATCGACATCGCCGTCGGCGGCGATCTGACGCTCAAGTCGACTTCAGCTACCCAGGTGGCGGTGATTTACACGGCAGGCGTGCCGGTAGACACGACGGGATATGCCATTCCGTCCGGCACGCCCAAGGCGGTTTTCCCTGATCGCGGCGGCGATCTCGCCATCCAGGTCGGTGGCGATGTCACGGCGGAAGTCAGCGGCACGTCCAACAAGAATCAGCAGCAACTGATCACCGATTGGCTGGCACGCAAGGTGAATGCCGGCTCTACCTTCTGGTGGCCTGATTTCTCGGCCTTCAGACAGGGGGTCGGCGCCCTGGGCGGCGGTAATGTACGGATTGCCGCTGGCGGCGACATTGTCAATCTGGGCACGGTCGTTCCCGTCAGCGGCAAGACCAACACGACCTCCGGTGCAATGGATGTCCGCGGCGGGGGCGACCTGACGGTCGTTGCCGGCGGGGATATCCGGGGCGGCGTGTTCCAGGTGGGCAGCGGCCAGGGCCGGATTCAGGCCGGCGGGGCGATCCGGGAAGGGCGCACGGTCAGCGGTGTGCCGATTTACCCGTATCTGGCGCTGGAACAGGGCGGCTACGACGTATCGGCGCACGGCAATGTGACGATCGCCTCGGTCTTCGACCCGACCGCGCTTTACCGCACCGGCTTCAGCGGTACGCCCTATTTCTACGACTACGCACCGGGCAGCAAGGTCGGCGTGCAATCCCTGGTCGGCGACGTCAGATTCGACAACAACAACAGCAACCTCACGTTGCTGAAGAATGCCTTCTTCCCCACCTTCACGGCAGGCGGTGTCACGGCCTTGTCCGGCTATCCGGGGCAAGTGGCGGCGGCCGCCCTGTCGGGCGGCATCGCCATCGCCAACAACATGGTGCTGTTTCCGGATGCCCAGGGCAATCTTCAACTCCTGGCCCAAAAGGGGATCACGCTGGAGCAGGGCAGCGAAGTGTATCTGAGCGATTTCGATCCGGCCCTGATTCCCGGCGCCCTGAATGCCGGCACCAGCACCGTCGGATTGGACCAGTACCAGCAATTCAGCGCCAGCATTTCCAAGCATGCCACCCCGCTACTGCATGGTGCCGATTCCCGTTCCGCCTACCTCTATTCGCTCATGGGCGATGTGGATCTGGCAGGCTATTTCGTGTCGACCAAGCAGACAACCATCGATGCGGGACGGGACATTGTCTTCCGTTCCATCGCCTATGTGCAGAACAATGCCGATGACCACCAGAGCAGTTTCCGGGCCGGGCGAGACATTGTGTCGCCTTCGGTGCGCAACGTCACCAACGGCCTGGCCAGCAATAATGCCGAGTTGCAGGTGGGCGGCCCCGGCTACGGCGAATTTTTCGCGGGGAGAAACATCGACCTGGGGAACTCGGCCGGCATTTCCTCTTATGGCAATCTGAAGAACCAGGCTTTGCCGACCGGAGGCGCCACGCTCTCTGCCGCAGCAGGCCTGGGACAGGATGGCGACGGTCACGTGCGGGATCCGGACTACGCCGGATTCGCAGCACGCTATCTGATGTCAGGCAGCGCGGCACTGGCCGATTACAAGGCGCCTGCGGACTTCTCCAGCTTGTCCCTGGCCCAGCAGGCCCTGCTTGTTTTCAATAACGAGTTGCTGATCGGTGCCAGCGAAGGGCAGGCAGGCAAGGGTTACGAGCGCGCCTACGCTGCCATTGCCACGTTGTTCCCCAGCCAGGATGCCGCAGGCGTCCCGCTGGCCTATCAAGGCGACGTGAATCTGGTGTTCAGCCGTATCACTACCCAGCAGACCGGCGCTATCCAATTGCTCATGCCGGGCGGCAGCCTCAATGTGGGCCTGGCCAATCCTCCGCCCAGCCTGGCCGACAACAAGGCGCCGTCCGACCTGGGCATCATGACCTTTGCCGGGGGCAATATCCTGGCGATGGCCCGTGACGATATCCAGGTGAACCAGTCCAGGGTACTTACCGTGGCCGGGGGTGACATCCTGCTCTGGTCGACCCTGGGCAACGTGGATGCCGGCAAGGGCAAGAAGACGGCGACCGCCGCCCCGCCGCCCCAGGTCACCTACGATGCCAGCGGCAACCCGACGCTGAATGTGCAGGGCACGGTGAGCGGCAGCGGGATCGGGACGCTCAAGACCAATCCCAATATTCCCGACGGCAATGTGGTTCTGGCCGCACCCTCAGGAGTCGTGGATGCGGGCGATGCGGGTATCCGCTCCTCCGGCAATCTGCTGATCGCAGCCCAGCAGGTTCTGAATAGCGGAAATATCCAAGTGGGCGGCAATGTCGTCGGTACGCCCGCATCGAGCAGCGGCTTGGGGGCCGGTTTGAGCGGTCTCGGCAATCTGTCTCCGAATGGCCAGTCGGCGGAGGAGACCAACCGGTCGATGCGGGACGGTTCAGCGAATTCGGCGGAACAGATGCAAAAGGTCCAGGACGCCCTTGCCAATTTCAAGCCTTCGCTTATCAGCGTGGAGGTGCTGGGTTTTGGCGGGGAGGCTGAACGCTGTCCGGATGGCGATATCGCATGTGCCAAAAAGAAAGGAGGCAGCTGAGACACATCCTGTGTGTCGTCCTGATATGTGCCGTTCGGCTCATGCCGATGTGCCACATGTTCATGGCCGTGCAACAGTCGGCCTACACAATCAATGACTTTGTAAACATCTCGAAGACATTGAGACATGATCCGATTTTTGTTTCCCCTGCTGTTGATGTTGGCGGCCGCCCCGGCCCATGCGTGGTGGAACGGCGATTGGTCTGCGCGCAAGGCAATCACGATCAATACGGCCGATTCTGGCGCCGCCGTGAAGGAGGCGCAGGCCAATGTGCCGGTATTGATCCGCCTGCACACGGGGAATTTCGACTTTCTGAGCGCGAATCCCAATGGCTCCGATCTGCGCTTCGTCGCGGGCGACGACAAGACGCCGCTGAATTTCCAGATCGAGAAATTTGACAGCACGGCCGAGCAGGCCCTGATCTGGGTGCAGGTTCCCAAGGTGGAAGGCGGCAAGGACAAGCAGCAGGTCTGGCTGTATTACGGCAACGAAGGCGCGCCTGCGGTTGGCGACGGCAAAGCGGTCTACGATCCCAGCTTCATGCTGGTCCAGCACTACGCGGAAGCCAGCGGCGCGCCACAGGACAGCACAGCGGCGGCGATCCCATCTGGAGCATTCAACGGCACGCGCACACCGGGCGGTGCGATCGGCGGAGCCGTCAAGTTCGACGGGACGCAAACGCTCGATATTCCCGCCGCACCGAAACTGGTCTATGGGGCGGCGGGCGGTATGACAGTCTCGCTCTGGATCAAGCCGGACACGGCCGGCCAGACGGTCGAACTGCTGCACGCCGGGCAGACGCTGACGCTGGCACTGGAAGGCGGCAAGCTAGTCGCCCGTTCGGGCAGTGTCACGGTGACCGGGCCGGATGTATCCGCAACAGGCTGGAGCCAGGTGTCGGCGACCCTGAGCGACAAGCTTCGTGTGTATCTCAATGGCGCGATGGCAGGCGAGGCCGAAGTGGTGGCATCCGATGCGGCACTGGAGCTGAAAGTCGGCGCGGGCTTCAAGGGCGAAGTCGACGAACTGGAGCTGTCCGGTGTCGCGCGCAGCGCGGACTGGCTGCGCCTGGCCGCGATGACGCAGGGTCCGGACAGCGACAAGGTGGTGCAGGCGGGTGAGGAGGAGAGCGAGGGCGGCGATGCATCCTACTTCGGCGTGATCCTGAAGAGCGTGACGCTGGATGGCTGGGTGGTGATCGCCGTGCTGATGGTGATGCTGGGCATCAGCGTCCTGGTGATGGCGTCGAAGGCGCTGCTGGTGAGCAAGATCACCCGGGCGAACAAGGAATTCCTGGAAGCCTTCCATGACCTGAAGGCGCAGGACACCGCCAGGCTGGATGCCGACGACGACCCGGCGGATGCAGATCTGAAGGGAAGCGGCATGGCGGAGATCCTGTTCGGCCACCACGACCATCACCAGAACTCGACCCTGTACCGCATCTACCACGCAGGCATCCAGCAGGTGAAGAACCGCATGGGCAAGCGCGCCGGCGTGGAGTTGTCGCCGCAGGCGCTCGACGTGGTGAAGGCCAGCCTCGACGCCACGGTGGTGCGCGAGAACCAGAAGCTCAACAGCCTGATGGTGCTGCTCACCATCGCGATTTCCGGCGGCCCGTTCCTGGGCCTGCTCGGCACCGTGGTGGGCGTGATGATTACCTTCGCCGCGATCGCCGCCACCGGCGACGTCAACGTCGCGGCGATCGCGCCCGGCATCGCCGCCGCACTGGTCGCCACCGTGGCCGGTTTGGCGGTCGCGATCCCGGCGCTGTTCGGCTACAACTACCTCGGCTCGCGCATCAAGGCGATCAGCGCCGACATGCACGTGTTCGTGGACGAGTACATCGCCCGCATCGCTGAAACCTACAGCCGATAGGGGACGGACATGGCCGAGATCCGAGAAGACAACGAACCGTTCGACGACATCAACATCACGCCCATGCTCGATCTGGCGTACGTGCTGCTGGTCATTTTCATCATCATGACGACCGCCTCCGTGCAGGGCATCAAGGTCAACCTGCCCAAGGCCAGCAACACGCCGAGTCTCGCCAAGCCAAAGACCAAGTCGGTCACCATCGACGCCAGCGGACAGATCTACCTCGACACCTATCCCGTCAGCATGGCCGAGCTGGAAAGCCGCCTGAAGAGCTTCAAGGCGATCACGCCCGACCTGCCGGTGGTGATCAAGGGCGACTCGAAGATCGCATATGAAAAAGTGATCGACGTGATGGATTTGTGCGGGCGTCTCGACATCACCCAACTCGGCCTGGTGACGGCCAAGCAGCCGAAGTAACGATGCCTGATCACAAGCGATCCTTGCGCAGCCGGCTGCCGCTCATCGGCGGTTTGCTGTTCATGGCGCTGTTCACGGCGGGCGTGATCTGGGTCGTGATGGGTTTCATCCAGGATTCTGGCAAACCAGAAAGACCGAAGATCCAGACCATTTCCCTGGTCAAGCCGCCGCCGCCCAAGCCGCCGGAAGAAAAACCGCCCGAGCCTCAGAAGATCGACAAGCCGAAGGAAGAGGTCAAGCTTGACCAGCCGCAACCGCCCCAGCCCGAGGCGCCACCCCCGCCGCCTGGCGGTATACCGGATGGTCCGGCAGGCGGGATGGCGACCGATCTGGCCGCCGGCAGCGGGATCGGAATCGGTGGTGGCGGCGAACGGGACGAACGGCGCAGCTGGTATTCGAACATGATTTCGCGCCAGCTCGAGGACGAACTGAGACGCGCAAAGCGCCTGCAGGGCAAGGACTACCGAGTGGTTGCGCAGATATGGTTCAACTCGTCCGGGGGCGTCAGTCGGGTGCAGCTCGATCAGGGCACGGGCGACAGCGCGTTGGACGAAGCGCTGCGCCAGGAAATCCTGCAGACGAGCCTGCGCGACCCCTTGCCGGACGACATTCCGCAGCCGGTCCGACTGCGTGTGGTATCGCGCTGAACATCCGATTTATGAACCCCCAAGTCCGCTAACCCCATCATCATGAAAACCCATTACATCAAGCCTCTGGTCATGGCACTCAGCCTTTTTTCTGCCATGCCCGTTCAGGCCGCCAACGAACGTCAGGAACTGGAGACGCTGCGCGCAACGACGCTGGCCCTCGTGGATGCACTGGTGAAGCAGGGCGTGCTGAGTGCCGAGGTGGCGCAGGACCTGATCAAGCAGGCCGAGAAGAAAGGCCAGGAACAGGCCGAGGCAAGCGCCAAGGCCGAAGCTGCATCGGGTGTGGTACGCGTACCTTACATCCCCGAAGTGGTGAAACGCGAAATCAGCGAGCAGATCCGTCAGGAAGTGGTGGCGCAGGCCAAGACCGAGCACTGGGGCGACGTCAACGCGGTACCGGAGTGGGTGGAGCGACTGAAGTGGGAAGGCGATATCCGGCTGCGTTTCCAGGATGACCTGTACGCCAAAGGCAATGACATTCCCAACAGCTTCGCGGGTTATGGCATCAACCTCAACAATACCTCGGAGACCCGGGAGCGTCTTCGCCTGCGGGCGCGCCTGGGCCTGCTGGCCAAGATCACGGATAACGTCTCGGCAGGATTCAGGATCACGACTGGCGACACCTCGGACCCCGTGTCCACCAACCAGACCCTGGGTACGACCTTCAACAAATATTCCCTGGTGCTGGACCGGGCCTATGCCAAGGTGACGCCCTGGGAATGGTTGAGCGTGAGCGGCGGCCGCATTCCCCATCCTTTTTTCAGTACGGACCTGGTCTGGGACGACGACGTGAACTTCGAAGGTGCTGCCGCCAGCTTCACGCCATGGTCAAGAGAAAACTGGGATTGGAAGCCTTTCGCGACCATCGGCGCCTTCCCGCTGCAGTCAGTAGAGTCGTCGCCGACCAATCTGGCCAAAAACAAATGGCTCTATGCGGCACAACTGGGACTGAACTGGCGTGCAGGCCCGGATACCCGATGGCGCTTCGGTCTGGCCTACTACGACTATCGCAATATCAAGGGCATCCCCAACACGGATCCTTTCCAGCCCCATTTATATGATGCGACCGCGCCCGGCTATCGCCAGAAGGGCAATTCCCTGTTCGACATCAGCCTGGGAGGGACGGGAACCTGGGCACTGGCTGCCGATTATCAATTGGCCAACCTGACGGCGATGGTCGACCTGGCCCAGTTCGAACCGGTGCATGTGATCCTGACGGGCGATGTGGTCAAGAACATAGGCTATGACAGCGCCGAAGTACAACAGCGCATGGGGGCAGGGTATCAGGCCCGGACCCTGGGCTGGAACACCAAGCTCACGGTGGGCATGCCGAAGGTCGATAAGGAAGGGGATTGGCAAGCCTTCCTGGGATACCGCAATCTTCAACGGGATGCCACGCTGGACGCATTCACCGACTCGGATTTCAATCTGGGCGGGACCAACAGCAAGGGGTTTTATCTTGGCGGCCTGTACGGGATCGATCGCAATTCCTGGCTGGGGGTGAAGTGGCTGTCCGCCGACTCGATCGACGGCCCGCTGTCCTTTGGCGTGGATGTTCTGCAAGTGGACTTCAATGCCAAGTTCTAAGGCACGGCGTTGGCTGTTGATCCTGCCTGCGCTGACAGCATTGTCGGCCCACGCCTTCGACATGGAACGTGACACCTGGCTGTTGCCGGAAGATAACGCCGTGGCTAATACTTCGCGCCAGGATCCCCTGGAGTTTGCGCGGATCAAGGCCGACGGCAATGATCAGGAGCCGGAGTATGCCCAGGACGATCAGGCCAGGTTGATTGCCGCTGCCGGTGGGAATGATTTCAAAGCCGTGTCGCTATTACTGGCCAAAGGTGTTAATCCCAACCTCAGCGCCGACCGTTGGGGGGATCGGGCGCTCCCCCGTGCCGTGGCCAACGGCAATGTGGAGATGGTGCGCATCCTGCTGGAGGCGGGCGCCGACCCGGATCTGAAGGGGCGCGGCTTTACTCCCCTAGGCATGTCCGCCCTGCAAGGACACGTCCGGATCGTTCGCCTGCTGCTGAAGGCCGGCGCGGACGTCGACAGGAAAAGCAATGACGGCAATACGCCCATCATCGCGGCCACGCTCATGCACCGGACCGACGTGGTGCGGGAACTGCTGGCCTATCACCCCGACATGACGATCTGGAACCGGGAGGGCCGGGTGAGCCTGGGCATTGCGGTCGAACAGGGCGACAAGGCCATCGTCACGATGATGCTGGCAGCCGGCGTGGACCCCAATCTCATGGATCGCAATGGCAACCGGCCACTGTTCTGGGCGGGCGACCGTCAGGACATCGCCACCATGCTGGTGGCGCGCGGGGGGACCTCGTTTTGAGGCGCATAAGCCACGACCTGTCTTTTCTTGTTCGGGGAATCAATCCATGAAACAGATACATCGACTATCAGCGTATGTCCGCCCGGCCCGGCTGGGCGCCTTGTCGCTGGCGCTCATGGTGTGCATGGCCGGCCTGGCGCCGCATGCCGAGGCGTCCGACAAGAAGGCCAGCCGCGAACGCGAGGCCTTGCGGCGGGTACAGCAGCAGCTGTCCCAGATGCAGGGGCAGCTCGATGCCGTGGAACAGGAAAAGGCCAGGCTGGCGGCGGACCTGGAACAGGCCCAGGCATCGTCGAAAGCCGCGGAAGGCCAAGTGGCGAGCCTGCGGCACGGGCTCGGCACAAGCAAGCAGCAGCTCGTGGCGGCAACACGCGAGCTGACGCAGGTCAAGGAAGAACTGGCCACCACATCGCAGCGGCTGGCCGATACCCAAAAAACCTTGGCCGACACCACCCAGGACCTGCAACAGACGCGGGCGGAAAAACGCGACCTGGAAGCGCTCAAGATACGCCATGAACGCGACATTGCTTCGTGCGAGCGCAAGAACCTGGCGCTCTACGGGGTGGGGCGGTCGCTGATGGACCGTTTCGAACACAAGACGTGCGGCGAGATACTGGCAGAAAAGGAGCCGTTTTCCGGCCTCAAGAAGGTGGAGACGGAAAATCTGCTGGAAGAATATCGCGACAAGCTGGATGACCAGAAGCTGATCAGGCCGCCTGGCGGCTGAGATCGGGCATCGCGATTAATGGCTGGCCGTAGCCGGATCCGTCCGGACAGCGCGGTTTCATGCCCCCACGGGCTCTATATCCGAATGGGTGTCGCACCTGATACAGGCGATCGTCCGGTGCAACCTGAGGGCTGCGCCGGACGGTGTCATGGGCCTGCCCGGACCTTCAGGCAGGGGGTGCGGGGCCTCAGTCGTCGTGCTGGGCGCGGCCCGCGATCGTCAGGTAGCCGACGGCGGCGCTGAACTTGCCGTTGTAGTTCGCCGACTCGAGCGGATCCAGCGCCGTATACACCTTGGCGTGCAGGCCGCCGATGACGTTGCCGTTTGCGTCCTTGGCCAATTCCCAGTCGCCCGGGTGCTGGAAGTTGCTCATGATGTAGCTGAAGCCGTTGACGTCGTCGACGGCATGCAGGCCAGTCGATTCCGCGCCAGACGGACAGGACAGGATGCGCGACAGCTCACCGGAGTCGACGTTGTAGGCCCACAGGAAGTTATTGACGTGGCGGCCGCTGTCCTCGCCGATGAAGAGGGTGCGCATCGTTTCCGAGAACTTCAGGTTGTCCGGGTTCGCGATCTTGTCGGGATTGGACAGGTTGCCCAGCGCATCCGGGGTTGCGAGATCCTCGCCGATCAGCAGGGGCGAGCCGCTGATGGGTACCCATTGGCTGCGGATACGTGCGCCCGTGTCGTCGGACTGGCCGCCATCGAGTTTCCATGCGTAGACCATGCCGGCCTGGGGGCCCTGGATGGAAATGCCGCCGGAGCCATTCATCATGGCCGTCTGCACGTAGCTGATCGCGGAATAGGCGATCTTGTCGCGGGCGTTGACCGTCGTGCCCTCCATCTTGGTGAAGCCGAGGCTGCCGCCCTTGTAGGCCGCATAACGGTGCGTTTCAAGGAAGGCCGCCGCCTTTTCCTGGCCCTCGACGAACTTGACCCATTGGGTTTTGCCGCCGAACGGGATTTTGGTGTAGCTGGGGTCGGACGGGTCGCTGGTCTTGACGTCGACGATGTCGGCGGCGGACAGGCTGTCGGCCAGCGCCTTGATCTCGTCGCTGGTGGCGTGGCCGAGGCGGACCCATTCGATGTCGGCCGAACCGCCGTTTGCGGCTGTCTTCTGCAACCACTTCGCCACATACAGGGTACCGGCGGAGAGGTCACGGGCGCGGTCGGCGACGAACATGAAGAGGCCGCCATTGGTCGCATCGTCGCCCATCAGGACAGTGCGCTCGTCGGGCATCACTTCCACCAGTTCGTGCGAAATGCGGCCCATGCAGTAATGCTTCTTGATGCTGCCGGTGCCGTTCGGGTGGACGGTTACTTCCGGCAGATGGCCGTAGTGGTAGGGGTTGGCGGTAGCCGGATCGCCGTAGAGATTCTGGCTGAACGCCTTGAACTGCGCATTGCCGGCGATGCTCACCGCGTCGGGCTCGTATTCCTCGCTCGACAGGTGCGTGTTCCAGGGCGAACGGCTTGCACCGCAGGTGATCCACAGGCCATGGACGCCGCTGGTGTCGACGTTCGAGTAGCTTTCCAGCGTCAACTTGCCGGTGCGCTCGTCCTGGTCCAGGGCAAGCACCGCGATCGGCGAGGGCAGCCGGCCGTACATCGAGGCGCCGGCGACGTTCTTGGTGGCGTACTCGAACTGCACTACTGCGTACACGCGCTGGCAGCCGCGGCGGCGTGAGTGGGTTTTGGGCAGGGTCAGCAGCGACATGCCGTCCGGGCAGTCGGAGGAAAACTGGCGCTGATCCGGCGAGGTCGTATCGAGGATCGGGGCATTGTTGATGTTGTAGTAGCCGCCGGCGAGCGTCATGCCACCCTCCGCGCTTGGCACGGTTTCGCCCGTCAGGAAGAAGGTTTCGTAGCCGAGCGCATAGGTCTCGAAGTGGCGTCCGACGCCCTTCGTCAGCGTCGAGGCGACATAGGTCTCCGCCATCTGGGCCGGGTTGGCCAGCGACGGGGCGGCCATCGCGCCGAACCGGTAGCGAACCGGCATGCCCATCGGACCGGCTTCGGCTAAAAGGGGCAGACCGGCCAGCGACGAAGCGAGGGGCAGCATCGGCATGCCGGAAAGCAATCGAAGCGCGCGGCGACGGGAAAGGGACACAGAATCTGACATCACGGATCTCCAGGGTGGATTTGAGGAAACCGGCCGCGTCACAGGGGGCAGCCGAGAACGCGCAAAATCTAGCAAGCCGCCGTGACAATCCAATGACGCAGACATGAGCCCTTTGTGCAAATCCGGGTGGCGCACACCCCGCCCGAATGGAATGATAGTGGGCCGCCCGCCGGATTCTTCCGCCGGCTGGCGTATCCCACGATCCATAGGGGTAAAAAGGGTTACACTCGGGCTGCCTGCGAAGCGGTCTGGTATCGAGAGGGGAGGCGGCGCGTTTCCTCGCCTTAATTTCCCCTCGCGCCCCAGGCGGGTTTTGGCCCTACTTCCAGCGGGCTTGAAAAATCCTTCCATCACATCAAAATAAAGCCAGTAATCTAGGCTTATTCCGGCTATGGCAACCAAGCGAGAAGGCACTACCCTACTGGAACCGTCTGCGGCGAAGGTAAAGCCGCCGCCCTTGTACAAGGTTCTGCTGCTGAACGACGACTACACCCCGATGGAATTCGTGGTGCTGGTTCTCAAGAAGTTTTTCGGCATCGACCAAGAACGGGCGACACAAATCATGCTCAAAGTGCATACTGAGGGTGTGGGTGTGTGTGGGGTATACCCAAAGGATATCGCTCACACCAAGGTCGAGCAGGTTGTGGATTTCGCGCGGCAGCATCAGCATCCGCTGCAATGTACGATGGAGGAAAGTTAGATGATTGCCCAGGAACTCGAAGTCACGCTGCACATGGCCTTCATGGACGCGCGGCAGAAACGCCACGAATTCATTTCGGTGGAGCATTTGCTGATGGCGATGCTGGACAACCCGTCGGCAGCCGAGGTGCTGCGTGCCTGCGGCGCCAATATCGACGCGATGCGCGACCAGCTCGGCAAGTTCATCGAGGAGCACACCCCCAAGGTGGCGGGCGAGGGCGAGGTCGACACCCAGCCGACGCTCGGTTTCCAGCGCGTGATCCAACGCGCCATCCTGCATGTCCAGTCCTCCGGCAAGAAGGAAGTGACCGGCGCCAACGTGCTGGTGGCGGTGTTCGGCGAAAAGGACTCGCATGCCGTGTATTTCCTCACCCAGCAGGGCGTGACGCGGCTCGATATCGTCAATTTCATCTCCCACGGCATTACCAAGACCCCGCAGAGCGAGCCGGCAAGGCCGGACGAAGCCTCGGAAGTCAACGCCGAGGCGCCGACCAGTTCGCCGCTCGACAGTTTTGCGCAGAATCTGAATGCCCAGGCGCTGGCCGGCAAGATTGATCCCCTGATCGGGCGTGACCAGGAACTCGAACGGGTGATCCAGACGCTGTGCCGCCGCCGCAAGAACAATCCCCTGCTGGTGGGCGAAGCCGGCGTCGGCAAGACCGCGATTGCGGAAGGCCTGGCGCGTCGCATCGTCGAAAGCTCGGTGCCGGACATCCTGGCGCAGAGCACGGTGTATGCGCTCGACATGGGCGCCTTGCTGGCCGGCACCAAATACCGCGGCGACTTCGAGCAGCGCCTGAAAGGCGTGCTGAAACAGCTGGCCGACAATCCCAAGGCGATCCTGTTCATCGACGAGATCCACACCCTGATCGGCGCCGGTGCGGCGTCCGGTGGTACGCTAGATGCTTCCAACCTGCTGAAGCCGGCGCTGTCGTCCGGCAATCTGCGCTGTATCGGCGCGACCACGTACACCGAATATCGTGGCATTTTCGAGAAAGATCATGCCTTGTCGAGGCGTTTCCAGAAGGTCGACGTGCCGGAACCCTCGGTCAACGAAACCGTGGAAATCCTGCGCGGCCTGAAATCGCGCTTCGAAGACCATCATGGCGTCAAATACACTGCGGCCGCGCTGACCACCGCGGCGCAACTGGCTGCGCGCTACATCAACGACCGCCATCTGCCCGACAAGGCGATCGACGTCATCGACGAGGCCGGGGCCGCCCAGCGCATCCTGCCGAAATCGAAGCAGAAAAAGACGATCACCCCGCGGGAGATCGAGGACATCATCGCCAAGATCGCGCGGATTCCGCCCAAGACCGTCTCGTCCGACGACAAGAATTCGCTGAAGACGCTGGACCGCGACCTGAAGGCCGTGGTGTATGGCCAGAACGCGGCGATCGACGCGCTGGCAACTGCCATCAAGATGTCGCGCAGCGGCTTGGGCAATCCGCAAAAGCCGATCGGCAATTTCCTGTTCTCCGGCCCGACAGGGGTCGGCAAGACCGAAGTCGCGCGTCAGTTGGCCTACGTGCTGGGCGTCGAGCTGATCCGCTTCGATATGTCGGAGTACATGGAACGCCACGCCGTCTCGCGGCTGATCGGCGCGCCGCCCGGTTATGTCGGTTTCGACCAGGGCGGGCTGTTGACGGAAGCTGTCACGAAACATCCCTATGCCGTTGTTTTGCTGGATGAAGTCGAAAAAGCCCATCCGGACATCTTCAACGTGTTGTTGCAAGTGATGGATCACGGCACGCTGACCGACACCAATGGGCGCAAGGCCGATTTCCGCAACGTGGTGCTGATCATGACGACCAATGCCGGCGCGGAAATGCTCAACAAGGCGACCATCGGCTTCTCCGGCTCGCGCGAAAGCGGCGACGAGATGGGCGAGATCAAACGCATGTTCACGCCGGAATTCCGCAACCGGCTGGATGCCATCATCCCCTTCGCGCCGTTGACCGAGCCCGTCATTCTGCAGGTGGTCGACAAATTCCTGATGCAGTTGGAGGAACAGCTGCACGAGAAGAAGGTCGAGGCGGTCTTTACCGACGCGCTCAAGGCCTATCTCGCCAAGCATGGTTTCGATCCGCTGATGGGCGCCCGCCCGATGGCGCGCCTGATTCAGGACACCATCCGCAAGGCGCTGGCCGACGAGTTGCTGTTCGGCAAGCTGGCGCATGGCGGCCGGGTGACCATCGATGTCGACGCCAGCGAGAAAGTCTGTCTGGAGTTCGAGGAGGCGGTGGCGGTGTAAATTCGCCAAAGCGAAATTACCCATAAAGATTTTGCATGGGTGGTCGTAAGCCGTTCTAGATACAGGTGCGTCGTGGTTCCGTTTCATTCCGATGAAATGGAGCTGCGGCGATCAGGCGCCTGTGCAAGTTGATCTAGAGAGGGCACCCCCATGAAGCTGTACTTCGTACCGCATATCGCCGTTCTTTCGCTGATATGTTCCCTGCCTGCCTATGTCCATGCCGCCGATGCCGGGCCGGATACGTCCGTCGTCTCTGGTGACGATTTGACTGCGGCAAGTGAACGCATCCGCCAGACCGGCGCGCAGATGCGCGAAGACCTGAAGAAGGCTCGCGCCCGCCTTGAAGCCCAAAAGGCGCAGCAGGAAGCGGAAAGGGCACGCCAGGAGGCCGAAAAGGTGCGTCTGGAAGCCGAGCGTAAACGGCAGGAAGAACTGGAGCGTCAGCAGGCGCTCAAGGAAAAACAGCAGCGCGAAGCCCAGCTGGCTGCGCAGGAGCGGGCACGCAAGGAAGCTGCCGCACGGGCGGAACAGGCCGAGCGGCAACGGCAGGAAGCGTTGCGCGCGAAGCAACTGGAAGCCGCCAAGCAGGAAGAGGCCAAGGCGAGAGCGGCCGCAGCGCTCAAGGCGGCGCGTGAATCCGTCGGTGTGCGGGCGTTTGGGGATGACCAGCAGGCAGCCCAAGCTGCGGCCAAGGCCAGGGCGGCCGAGGCGCTCAAGAAAGCGCGTACGTCGGCTGGCGAACGCGCGTTCTAGGGTCATCCGGGAACGATCAGGCGTCCCGCGCCGGGCAGTTAGCTGGGATGCCGGATGTTAGCGGAGAGAGGCAAACAAAAAGCGGCGCCAGAGGCGCCGCGAAAAACCCGGTGTGGCAGGAGGAGGAGCGCCTGGGGAAGAACCCCTACCGGGAATGCTACATGTCGGAATATAGGTCAATAAGCGGCGTGTGCCATCGGTATATTGATCCGCTCCGGTGTAGTGATTTTGAATTACGGCGTAAAGCTTTCTTTCTTTAGCATATTTCGTACGCCCGCTTCCTTGGCTTGCTCAATACGGTCGAATCCCGCACCATACCGGGCATTCAAGAATGCCGGAGCGTTGATGAAAAACCCCCGTGTCACCCTTGCAGTCGTACTGACCGTATCTGCTCTGCTGTCTGGCTGCGAACCATCGACAGCCCCCCCCCCCGGATACTGTTGCAGCCAAAGTAGGGGACGACACGATCAGCGAATTTGAGCTGAGCCGAGCGGTGGCTCGGCTGGGGCCCATGAGCGCGGCAGACGCCGCCGAGGCTCGGGGCAAGGTGCTGGAAGCCCTGATCGACCAGCATCTGGTCAGCAATGCCGCCAGGAACGCGAAGCTGGACAAGTTGCCGGAAGTTGCGCTGGCCATGCAGCAGGCACAACGCCAAGTGCTCGTGGAAGTCTATATGGAACGCCTGTTCAAGGATCTGCCCAAGCCTTCGGACGCTGCCATTCGGGACTACTACAACCGGCATCCCGAACTGTTTGCACAGCGCAAGCTATACCGCGTCCATGAACTCGAATTGCAACTGGCGGCGGTGCGGGTCGCCGAAGTAGAAGCACAGTTGAAGCAAAGCCGTAGCCTGGCCGAGTTCACCGATTGGCTGGGTACGCAAGGGATTGCCGTCAAGTCCGGCGAGGCGGTAAGGCCGGCAGAAAAGATCCCGGCCACCATGCTGGCGCAACTCGCCAGGATGAAGGATGGCCAGGCGGTCGTGGTGCCGATGGACGAGGGTAGAGTCAGTGTGCTGCAATTGCTGGACAGCCAGGCGCAGCCCGTGTCGTTCGAGCAGGCCCGAGACGCGATCGCTCAATTGATTCTGGGCGGGAAGCGCAAAACCCTGCTGGAAGCCGAAATCCACAAGCTGCGCGACAGCAGCAAGATCGAATATGCCAGCGGTTTTGCGCCTGCGCCCACGGAGCCCGCCATGCAGTCCGGTAAGCCTTGAGCCCCGCATGATCCAGATCGCCAGGGACTGGACGGGCGGACGATTGCGCAAGTGTCCCGGCGTCAGGAACGGAATTTGCCTCGTTAGAACGGAATTTCAATTTCAAGAGCACTCGACATGACCACCATTCATCCCGTGATTCTCTCCGGGGGCTCCGGCACCCGCCTGTGGCCGTTGTCCCGTGCGGCGCTGCCCAAGCAGCTGCTGCCGCTTGCCAGCGACCGGAGCCTGCTGCAGGACACTGTCAGCCGATTGGCGAACATGCCGGAAATGGCCGCACCTTTGATGGTTTGCAACGTGGAGCATCGCTTCATGATTGCCGAGCAGATGCGCCAGATCGATACCGCGCCGCGCGCCATCGTGCTGGAGCCGGTAGGGCGCAATACCGCCCCCGCGATTGCGGTGGCCGCATTGATGCTGTCGCGCGACGATCCGGACGCGCTGATGCTGATCCTGCCGGCCGACCACCTGATCGGCGACGTCGCGGCGTTCCACGACGCGATCCGCACTGCGGCACAGGCCGCGCAGCACGGCCATCTGGCCACCTTCGGTATCGTCGCCGCCACGCCGGAAACCGGTTACGGCTATATCCGCAAGGGTGCGCAGTTGGCCGATACCGCCGGGGCGCACCAGGTCGCGGCCTTCGTCGAAAAGCCCGACCTGGCCACCGCGCAGCAGTACGTCGAATCGGGTGAGTATTTCTGGAACAGCGGCATGTTCCTGTTCCGCGCGTCGGACTTCCTGCAGGAACTGCAGACTTTGCGGCCCGACATTCTGGACGCCAGCCGCGCCGCGCTGGATGCCGCCACGCTCGATCTCGATTTCGTACGGCTCGACCCGGCCACATTCGAGGCTTGCCCGTCGGAGTCGATCGATTACGCCGTCATGGAACATACCCGCCGCGCCGCCGTGGTCCCTGCGGACATGGCCTGGAACGATATCGGCGCCTGGTCGGCGCTGTGGGAGGTGGCTGAAAAGGACGGGCAGGGCAATGCGATCCGTGGCGACGTCATGCTGGAAAACGCCCGCAACAACTTCGTCCGTGCCGAAACCCGCATGGTCGCGATGCTGGGCGTGTCCGACCTGGTGGTGGTCGAAACGGCCGACGTGGTCCTGGTCGCCAACAAGGACCAGGTCCAGGACGTCAAGAAACTGGTCGACCGCCTGAAGGCCGAGAAACGCTGCGAGCATCTGGTCCACAAGCAGGTGTATCGCCCCTGGGGATGGTATGAGGGCATCGACGAGGGCGAACGTTTCCAGGTCAAGCGCATCATGGTCAAGCCGGGTGAAAAGCTCAGCCTGCAGATGCACCATCACCGCGCCGAGCACTGGATCGTGGTCTCCGGCACGGCCAGCGTTACGTGCGGAGACGAAGTCATGCTGCTGACCGAGAACCAGTCCACCTATATTCCGCTCGGCACGACACACCGGCTGGAGAACCCTGGCAAGATCGATCTGCACATGATCGAAGTCCAGTCGGGCACCTATCTCGGCGAGGACGACATCGTCCGATTCGAAGATATCTACAAGCGCAGCTAAGGGCGCGTGATCCTGCGTGCGGGCCCGCCGCCCGCTGCGCATGGGTGTTTTCTGGTTTTATCCTGTTGTTTCCATTGGATTTATTCGGCCTCCCGACAAGCCGGCTCGTCCGGCTTGCGCTTAATTCCGGCCTCGCGTGTAGGACAAACACCTACATCGGTGGTTGTTGATTTCCGTCCTTCAATACAGCGCTTGTCCACATTAACTTTCCCGGGTGTCGTCCGAAAACGAATTCACCACGCTGACTTAAGTGTGAGTTTGAAAAAATTCAACGAAGAAGGACAGGCAAAATGAAAATGGACGAAATGCTGGACGAAATGCGCGACGTCAATCTGAACTACCTGATGCTGGCGCAGAGCATGATCCAACACGACAAGGCGACCGCCGTCTTTCGTCTGGGCATCAGCCAGGACGTTGCCGACCTGATCGAGGCACTGACGCCCGCACAAGTCCTCAAGCTTGCCGCGTCCGGCATGATGGTGTCGCGCTTCCGCTTCGACGATGGCGTGGTGCTCAACATGCTGACCAACTACACCAAGGATCGTGCCATCGCCCAGTCCCACGCCGCCATCCTGATGGCCGGCCAGGCTGTGGAAGCCTTTGCCTGATTCTGTCGTACCTGCAGCAAACGTCGCACAATAAAAAAGGGGAGTGACTTCATGAGCAAGAAAAGTCTGTTGACTGAAATGCGTGACACCCAGCTGGCGATCGAGCTGATCGAACTCGGCGCCCGCCCGCAGGTTCTTGAATCCGAAACCACGCTGTCGCGCGAACGCTTGCTCAAGCTGTACAAGGAAGTCAAAGGCGTGTCGCCACCCAAGGGTATGCTGCCGTTCTCGACTGACTGGTTCCTGACCTGGTTGCCCAACGTCCATTCCTCGTTGTTCATCAACATCCACCGCTACATCACGAAGAACAGTGATTGCAGCGGCATCGAGGCCGTGCTCAAGAGCTACCGCCTGTATCAGGAATATCTTCATACCAACCAGATCGAAGCCGTACTGAGCTTCACCCGTGCGTGGACGCTGAATCGTTTCTTCGAAAGCCGCATGCTCGAAACGGCCGTGTGCAGCGGTTGCGGCGGCCACTTCGTGGTTCACCCCGACGACCTGAACAATCATTACGTGTGCGGCTTGTGCAATATGCCGGCACGCGCAGGTAAAACCCGCAAGGCCAAGGCAGAAGCCCAGACCGAATTGACCGCCGCTGCCTGACGGGCTTCTTCGGGAGTCCGGTGATGGCGCGTCTCCCGGTCAGCCTTCAGTCGCTTGTCATCCAGTGCGCAGCCCTGCTGGCGGCCGTCTCCCTGAACTATCTGTCGCAAATCTTATTCCCGTATCAAGCCGCCCTCTGGCAACTTGCATTCGCACAGGGCGGAATCGCTGCGCTCTTGAGCCGTACATGGCGGCAGCCTGCGTGGTGGCCTCCCCTGCATCTCGGTTTCCTGCCTGCTGTACTCCTGGCCCGACAGGCTGATCTGCCTGCCTGGATCTATCTGTCCCTATTCGTTCTGCTCGTCCTGTTCTACTGGAGCACGTTCCGCACCCGGGTGCCGTTGTACCTCTCCGGTCGCGCGGCATGGCGGCCTTTGGCCTCCCTGTTGCCGCAAACCCCGTTCAGCTTCATCGACCTCGGCAGCGGCCTGGGAGGTGTGCCGTTCTATCTGGAAGCGAAATTTCCGCACGGCCATTTTTACGGCACCGAAATTGCGCCGGCACCCTGGCTTATCAGTCGTGTGCGCGCCAGGCTCAAAGGGAGCCGGGTGAATTTCATGCGGGACGATTACGCAAGCCTCGATCTGTCTCGCTTCGATGTCGTGTTTGCCTTTCTTTCGCCCGCGGCCATGCCCGGTTTGTGGCAACAGGTGCAGGGCCAGATGCGTCCTGGCACGTTGTTCGTCAGCTTGGCGTTTCCGGTGGAAGACCGCCCGCCAGATCATTTGGTGGCAGGGAATGCCGGCCAGCGCCACACGCTGTATGCCTGGCAAATGTAAGGTACCGCCGAGTGGAAATACTCGAGCTGCGCCATCAAGTTTCTTGTGATCTAGTCGAATCCTCCACTTGAAAGCATCAGTTTTGGATGCTGCCAGACCGGGATGGAGCGGGGCCGCTCTCACTTGGTGTGCCAATCAATAAGGGATAGACGGCCGTGCTAGTCATCGTTGGTTATATCGTTGTAGCGTTGAGTGTCTTCGGTGGCTTTGCGCTGGCTGGCGGCCATCTGGCTGCGCTGTTCCAGCCAGTGGAATTGCTGATGATCGGTGGGGCGGCAGGCGGTGCGTTTCTGGTCGGCAACAACAGCAAGGCCGTTAAAGCCACGCTGAAGGCGCTGCCCACCGTATTCAAGGGATCGAAATACACGCGTGCGCTGTACATGGACATCATGGCACTGCTGTATGAACTGCTGACCAAAATCCGCAAGGAAGGCCTGATGTCGGTGGAAGCTGACGTCGATTCGCCCGAGAGCAGCCCCTTGTTCACGAAATATCCGACCATCCTGGCGGATCATCACATCATCGAATTCCTCACCGACTATCTGCGCCTGATGGTGAGCGGCAGCATGAACGCCTTCGAAATCGAAAACCTGATGGACAACGAAATCGAAACCCATCATCACGAAGGCGAGGTGCCCGTGCACGTCGTCGCCAAGCTGGGCGACGGCATGCCGGCATTCGGTATCGTGGCGGCGGTGATGGGGGTCGTGCACACGATGGAATCGGTCGGCCTGCCGCCTGCGGAACTGGGAATCCTGATCGCGCATGCGCTGGTCGGAACCTTCCTTGGCATCCTGCTGGCCTACGGTTTTGTCGGTCCGCTTTCCACCCTGCTCGAACAGAAGCTGCACGAGTCGACCAAGATGTTCCAGTGCATCAAGGTGACCCTGCTGGCCAGCATCAACGGCTATGCGCCGGCGATCGCGGTCGAGTTCGGGCGCAAGGTGCTGTTCTCGACCGAACGTCCTTCCTTCAGCGAACTGGAAGAGCACGTCAAAAACGCGAAGTCGCGCTGATTTCGTGTTACCTGTCCCGATCTTCATGACGCACCCATGAGCGAACAAAAAGCCCCCATCGTCATCAAGCGCGTCAAGAAAGTGGCGGGGGGCCATCACGGCGGCGCATGGAAGATCGCCTACGCCGACTTCGTGACGGCGATGATGGCGTTCTTCCTGCTGATGTGGCTGCTGGGCTCGACCACCAAGGGCGATCTGGAAGGCATCGCGGAATATTTCAAGACCCCGCTGAAAGTGGCCATGCAGGGTGGCTCGGGCAGCGGCGACAGCTCCAGCGTGATCAAGGGAGGCGGTCTCGACATGACGCGCAGCGCCGGGCAGGTGAAAAAAGGCGAGACCAAGGCCGAAAAGAAGTCCTACAACCTGAAAGCCGCCCAGGCCGAGCTCGAGCGCATCGAGGCGGCCAATCTCAAGCAGCTGAAAAAGCGCATGGAAATGGCGATCGACGCCAATCCCACCTTGAAGCAGTTCAAGCGGCAACTGCTGATCGACATCACCAGCGAAGGTCTGCGCATCCAGATCGTCGACGAACAGAACCGTCCCATGTTCAACGTGGCGAGCGCCGAGCTGCAGCCCTATACCAAGGTCATCCTGCATGAAATCGGCAAGATGCTGAACGACGTGCAGAACCGGATCAGCCTGTCCGGACATACGGATGCCACGCCTTACGCCAACGGCGCGCGCGGCTACAGCAACTGGGAACTGTCGGCCGATCGCGCCAATGCCTCGCGCCGGGCACTGATTGCCGGCGGCATGGACGAATCGAAAATGCTGCGGGTGGTTGGCCTGGCGTCATCCGTTCCGTTCGGCCACGCGGCGCCCCACGACCCGGTCAATCGCCGCATCAGCATCATCGTGATGAACAAGCGCACCGAGGATGCCGTTACGAAGGAAGCCAGCGGCGTGAGCACGGCGGATGCCGTCGATGCGCAGGATGAGTCGGATCAGGCCAAGGTTTCGCCCGCTGCAAGTGCCACGATTCCTCCGCAGGCGCCACTTGAGGCGAAATAGCAGGCCAAATCCACCCTTATTCCCCTGATCGCCCGCACCGGGCCCGGCCAATAATTCACCCTGTAGAAAGCCCGTCTCGAGCGAGAGACGGTCCCCTCTAACCAGGTGAATCAGGGATGGCTGAAGAAAGCGATCAGGAACGGACAGAAGCCCCATCGCCACAGCGATTGGAAAAGGCACGCGAAGAAGGTCAGGTACCGCAATCGCGCGAGCTGGCTACGTTCGTCGTGCTGATGACCAGCGGCGCGGCCTTGTGGATGATGGCCAGCGGCCTGGGCAAGACCATGTCGCAAATCGTGCGCGGCGGCTTGCAGTTCGATCCGGCTGTTGCACGTGACAGCAACTACGTCATGACCCAGATGTCCGACCAGGTCATGGATGCCGCACTGGCGCTGGCCCCCTTCCTGGCGCTGGTGGTGATCGCAGTACTGGCTTCACCGCTGCTGCTGCGCGGCTGGCTCTTCAGCACCAAGGCCTTCATGCCGGATTTCAAGCGCCTGAACCCGCTGTCCGGCATCAAGCGCATGTTCTCAAGCCAGGGGCTGGTCGAACTGGTCAAGTCGCTGGCCAAGGTCGGCCTGCTGGGTGTGGTGGCGGTCTGGCTGATCTGGTCCAATCTCGATGCGATCTTCTCGCTCAGCATGGAAGAGCCAACCGGCGCCATCCAGCATATGGGCGATCTCATCGGAAAGATCTTCCTGCTGGCCTCGGGCGCGATGATCTTCATCGTCGTGCTGGACCTGCCGTACCAGCTCTGGAGCTACTTCAACAAGCTCAAGATGAGCAAGGAGGAGCTGCGCCAGGAAGCCAAGGAATCGGAGGGTGACCCGCATGTCAAGGCACGCATTCGCGCCCAGCAGCGCGAAATGGCGCGCCGCCGCATGATGGCCGAGATCCCCACCGCCGACGTCGTGGTGACCAACCCGACCCACTTTGCGGTCGCGCTCAAATACACCGAAGGCAAGATGGGCGCGCCGCGCGTGGTGGCCAAAGGCGCCGACGCGGTGGCCGCGAAGATCCGCGAACTGGCCGCCGAGCACAAGATTCCGCTGCTGGAAGCGCCGCCGCTGGCGCGTGCGCTGTTCCGCCACACCGAACTCGGCGACGAAATCCCGGCCACCCTCTATGCAGCGGTGGCCGAAGTGCTGGCCTATGTCTTCCAGCTGCGCCATTTTCAACAACTGGGCGGGGCCTATCCCGAGGCGCCGACCGCGTTGCCGGTCCCGCCTGAACTCGACCCGCTGCAAGCCGCCAGCATGGGAGCTAACGCATGAACGGCACCCTGAGTCTTTCCAATCTATTCAACAGCTCCAACGCCCGCACGCTGGCGGCACCGCTGTTCATCGTCCTCATCCTGGCGATGTTGGTGTTGCCGCTGCCGCCATTCGCCCTGGACATGCTGTTCACCTTCAACATCGCGTTGTCCATCATGGTGCTGCTGGTCGGCCTGTCGACCAAGAAGGCGCTCGATTTCGCCGCTTTCCCCACCGTGCTGCTGCTCTCGACGCTGCTGCGCCTGTCGCTCAACGTCGCCTCCACCCGTGTCGTTCTGCTGCATGGCCATACCGGTCCCGACGCAGCCGGCAAGGTGATCGAAGCCTTCGGCCATTTCCTGGTCGGCGGCAATTACGCGGTCGGCATCATCGTGTTCGTCATCCTGGTGGTGATCAATTTCATCGTCATCACCAAGGGCGCGGGGCGGATCGCCGAGGTCAGCGCGCGCTTCACCCTCGATGCGATGCCGGGCAAGCAGATGGCGATCGACGCCGATCTCAATGCCGGCCTGATCGACGAGAACGAAGCGCGCCGGCGCCGTGCCGAGATTTCCCAGGAAGCCGATTTCTACGGCTCGATGGATGGTGCGTCGAAATTCGTGCGTGGCGACGCCATCGCCGGCATCCTGATCCTCTTGATCAACATCGTCGGCGGCCTCGTCATCGGTCTGATGCAGCACGACCTGTCGCTGGCGGATGCCGCGCAGAACTACACTCTGCTGGCGATCGGCGACGGCCTGGTCGCACAGATCCCGGCACTGGTCATTTCGATCGCCGCCGGCATCATCGTCAGCCGCGTCAGCACCGAAGAGGACATCGCCGGGCAGATGCTGTCCAACGTGTTCAACAAGACGCAGGCGCTTTACATCACAGCCGCGATCCTCGGCATGATGGGCATGATTCCGGGCATGCCGAACCTGGCGTTCCTGTTGCTGGCCGGCGGCATCGTCTGGCTGGCCTGGAAAAGGAGCCACCAGAAGGAAGAGACGCCGCCCACCGTGGAGACTGTGCCCACCCCGGCCATCGAATCCCAGGAAGCCAGTTGGGAAGATGTCGCTCCCATCGACACCCTGGGACTGGAAGTCGGCTACCGCCTGATCCCGCTGGTCGACAACGCCGCCGACGGCGAGCTGGTACGCCGCATCAAGGGCATCCGCAAGAAATTCGCCCGCGAGATCGGCTTCCTGCCGCCCGCCGTGCACATCCGCGACAACCTCGAAATCAATCCGAACAGCTATCGCATCACCCTCAAGGGCGTGGAAATCGGCAGCGGCGAAGTGCGCACCGGCTCTTTCCTGGCTATCGATCCGGGTACCGTCGCCACGGCATTGCCGGGCGTCGCCACGCAGGATCCGGCCTTCGGCCTGCCGGCAGTGTGGATCGAATCGGATCTGCGTGAGCAGGCGCAGGCCATGGGCTATACCGTGGTCGATCCCGGCACCGTGGTCGCCACGCACCTGAATCATCTGGTGACGCTGCACGCAGCCGAGTTGCTGGGGCGCCAGGAAGCCCAGGCGCTGCTCGACCATCTTGGCAAGAGCGCGCCCAAGCTGGTGGAGGATCTGGTGCCGAAGATGCTGCCGCTGTCCACCGTGCAGAAAGTGCTGCAGAACCTGTTGACGGAAGGTGTGGCCATTCGTGACATGCGGACCATCATCGACACGCTGCTGGAGCATGCCGCCCGCGTGCAGGATCCGCACGAACTCACCTCGCTGGTGCGGGTGGCGCTGGGCCGCTCGATCGTACAGCAGATATACGGTTCGTCCAGCGAACTCCCGGTGATCGCCCTCGACCAGAACCTGGAGCGTCTCCTGCTGCAGACCCTGCAGGCAGGCCATGATTCCGCCGGCATGGAACCGGGCCTCGCCGACACGCTACTGGAAAGGACCCAGGCTTCAACGCAACGCCAGGAAGCCTTGGGCCATCCCGCAGTTTTACTGACGCCGGCCGTGCTGCGTCCGCTACTCGCACGTTTCCTGCGGCGCACGGTGCCGCAACTCAAAGTGCTTTCGCACGCCGAAGTGCCTGAAGGCAAACAGATCAAAGTGACTTCCCTTGTAGGAGGAGCAGCATGAACGTCAAACGTATCGTCGCCAGAACATCCCGTGAGGCCATGCGCCAGTTGCGAGACGCACTCGGACCCGATGCGGTCATCCTTTCCAATCGCGCGGTCGACGGCGGTGTGGAAGTGCTGGCCATGCCGGCGGAAGATATTGCCGCGATGGCGCCCCCCGCGGTGGATGAGCCCGTCGTGTCGCTGTCTCATCGCGCGGCGATGCGGGAAACGCCGCCCGAGACGGAACCGGAGCCGGAAGTCACCATCAAGCGCCGCCTGATCGAACGAGTCGCCGTGCCGACCGAGGACAGCGCCCAGCTGGCGCAAAGCGTGATCAGCGAGATCAAGTCGATGCAGGCCCGGCTGGAAAGCCAACTGGCGGATCTGGCCTGGCGCGATCTCCCAGGACGTGATCCGGCAGGGGCATCGATCATGCGCGACATGCTGGCGGCCGGCTTTTCCGCCACCCTGGCGCGCGAGATGCTGGAAACCCTGCCCAAGGGCGATGCCGAACAGGCGCAGGCCTGGATGCGCAACACGCTGATGAAGCGCCTGAACGTGATGCAGAGCGAAACCGACATGCTCGACGGCGGCGGCGTGTTCGCCCTGATGGGCCCCACCGGCGCCGGCAAGACCACCACCACCGCCAAGCTGGCGGCCCGTTTCGTGGTGCGCCACGGCGCCGACAAGCTGGCGCTGCTGACCACCGACAGCTACCGGATCGGCGGCCATGAGCAGCTGCGCATCTACGGCAAGATTCTCGGCGTGACCGTGCATGCGGTGCGCGACGCTGCCGACCTGCGGCTGGCGCTGTCCGAACTGCGCAACAAGCACACGGTGCTGATCGATACCGTCGGCATGAGCCAGCGCGACCAGGCTGTCGCCGAGCAGGTCGAGATGCTGTGCCAGGCCGGCAAGCAGATCAAAAGATTATTGTTGCTGAACGCGACCAGCCACGGCGACACCCTGAACGAAGTGGTACAGGCCTACCAGGCGCGCGGTCTGGATGGCTGCATCCTGTCGAAGGTCGACGAGGCGGCCAGCCTCGGCCCGGCGCTCGACTGCGCGATCCGCCACGAGCTCAACGTGCACTACCTGGCGACCGGCCAGCGCGTGCCCGAAGACCTGCACCTGGCCAACCGCCAATACCTCATTCACCGCGCCTTCAAGACCCGCACGCTGTCCTCGCCGTGGCAGCTGGACGATAGCGAGCTGGCCTTCGCCATGAGCGGCATTCAATCCATTCAACGTGAAAGCGCGGTGGCCCTTGGATAAATTCGTCAGCGACCAGGCCGCTGGGCTGCGCCGTCTGCTGGGGCAGACCGGATTTCAGGTCATCACCGTGATGTCGGGACAGCAGGGGGCGGGCAAGACTGCCGCAACCGCCAATCTGGCCGTTGCCCTGGCACGCTCCGGACGCGACGTCCTCATTGTCGACCAGGACCGCCATGGACGCGGGGCGTGCGCCGCGCTCGGGCTGACGCCGCGCCATGACGTGGCGGACGTGCTGGCAGGTCATTGCACGCTGGATTCGCTGATCCTCACCGGCCCCGACAATGTGCAGGTATTGCCGCTGGGTGGCGGCTTCAATCGGCTGGGGAAACTGTCCGAACGCGACCAGGATTGGCTGGCACAGAGCTTCAACCGCCTGCAGTGCGGCGTCGACGTGGTGCTGGTGGACATGGAGGAGGCGACTGACCCGGACGCCTTGCCGCTGGGTCTGGCCGCCTCCGAGATCATGGTGGTGCTGCCGCCCGGCAACACGGCAATTACCCAGGCCTACACGTTGGTGAAGCGATTGGCGCAGAACTTCGGCAAGCGCCAGTTCCGCCTGCTGCTCAATCGCATCGAGTCGCCCGAGCAGGCACAAGCCGTCGCGCGCAATTTTGCCCATACTGCCGAACAGTATCTGAGCGTGTCGGTCGATTATCTGGGCTATATTCCGCTCGACGAGCGGCTCACGCGTGCAGGCCATTTGCGCACCTCGGTGGTGGATGCGTTTCCGGTCGCGCAGTCGACCTCGCAGTTCCGCAAGCTGGCCGACGGCCTGCTGCGGTGGCCGCAACCCGCCAGCCTGGGTAGCGTTGGTGGGTTCATGCAGCGCGTGATCCAGGGTGGACGCCTGATGGAAGCCTGCAGAAGGGGGTAGGGGGATGTACACCGCAACCGGTAAAAGCGAAAAAAGCGAGAAGAACGACCTGCTGGCGCAATACATGCCCATGGTGAAGCGCCTGGCGCATCACATGATGGGGCGGCTGCCGCCCAGCGTGGAAGAGGACGATCTGGTGCAGGCTGGCATGATCGGCCTGCTCGATGCGATCAGCCGCTACGACGAAGCACAGAGTGCGCAATTCGAGGCCTACGCCATCCAGCGTATCCGCGGCTCGATGATCGACGAGCTGCGCCAGTCCGACTGGATGCCGCGCAGCGCGCGCCAGTCGATGCGCAAGATCGAACAGGCGATCAATACACTGCAGCACAAGCTCGGCCGGCAACCTAGCGAAACCGAGATTTCGGAATCCATGAAAATCCCGCTGGCGGAATACCAGGCCATGCTCGGCGACGCGCGTGGCCACCAGCTGCTGTATTTCGAGGATTTCGGCGAGTCGGACGAGGACGATTCCTTCCTCGACAAACAGTCGGCGGACGAGGCCAGCATGCCGCTGCCGCAGCTGCTCGACGCCAACCTGCGCGCCTGCATCATCGCCGGCATCGAGAACCTGCCTGAGCGCGAGCAGCTGTTGATGTCGCTGTACTACGAACAGGAACTCAACCTGCGCGAGATCAGCGAGGTATTCGGTGTCAGCGAGTCCCGTATTTGCCAGCTGCATGGCCAGGCCATCGCGCGACTGCGCGCCAAACTGAAGGAAGACGCATGGATCGTGGCAGCCTGATCGGGCTCGGGCTGGCGGCGACCGCCGTACTGGGCGGCCAGGCGATGGAAGGCGGACATATCGGCCTGTTCGTGCAGCCGGCAGCCTTCCTTATTGTGGTGGGCGGCACCCTGGCTGCCGTGCTGCTGCATTACCCGCTGCCGGTTTTCATGCAGGGCATGCGCATGGCGAAATGGGTATTCCGTCCGCCCGAGCCGGAGGCCGTCACACTCATTCGCCGTGTCGTCCAATGGTCCCACACTGCGCGTCAGGACGGCCTGCTGGCGCTGGAAAGACACGTCAACATGACGCATGACCCGTTCCAGAGAACCGGGCTGCAATTGTTGATCGACGGTGCCGATGCGACCAAGCTGCGCGATACGCTTGACGTCCAGATCGTCCATTTCGAAACGAACGAACGCCACGCGGCGCGCGTATGGGAAGCGGCAGGCGGCTATGCGCCGACGCTCGGCATTCTCGGTGCGGTCATGGGCCTGATCCATGTGATGGAAAACCTGACCGAACCCGGCAAGCTGGGAACCGGCATCGCGGTCGCCTTTGTCGCCACCATCTATGGCGTGGGCCTGGCCAACCTGGTTTTCCTGCCCATCGCCAACAAGATCAAGTTCACCATCGCGCGTCGGGTGAGCGAGCGCGAGATCGTCTGCGATGGTCTCATGGGTATTGCGCAAGGCGACAACCCGCGCATCATCGAGGCACGCCTGAAAGGTTATCTATGATCCCAGGAACCGTGGTTGACCGCTTATAAGCTCATGGGCATACCGCATGAATATTGATTTTTGTGCCTTCGATCACGATCACAGTAAAGGTGAGCCCGCTGCGCACCCGCTGGCACGCCTGACCACGCGCCTGCCTTTGTCATTCGTCGTTGCAGGCCCGAGCCTGCCGCCTCCTCATTTCGCGGCAGCCACATGCCCAGACGCACCATCAGGTGCGTCCAACCACGGTTCCTAGGATCATGCGTCGCCGCCGCCGTCGCATCGCCTCCGATCACGACAATCACGATCGCTGGCTGATCTCGTATGCGGACTTCATCACCTTGCTGTTCGCTTTTTTTGTGGTCATGTACGCCATTTCGGCCGTCAATGAGAACAAATACCGCATCCTGGCCAGCTCGCTCGGCAGCGCCTTCGGCAAGGCGGCAACAAACGACGTTCCGGTGCCACAGTTGCCGGCAGTCACCTTGCCTCCGGAAGTCAAACAGCGCACCCTGAAACAGCAGCAGGCGATCGAAGAGCAGGCGCACATGACCGAGGTGGCGAGCAGCCTGCTCGACGTCATGGCCTCGCTGGTGAAGGAAGGCCAGGTACGGGTCACGCAGAGTCGTCGCGGCGTCAGCATCGAGATCAATGCGAACGTCCTGTTTGCGCCCGGCCGCGCCGAACTTGAGCCGCAATCGCTGAAGGTGTTGCAGGCCGTGGCGGAGAAATTGAAGAATGAGCCGTTCAACCTCGAGGTCACCGGCCATACCGACAACGTGCCGATCAGCAATTCGGCGTTTGCCTCCAACTGGGAATTGTCGGCAGTGCGTGCGACCAGCGTGGTGCGCCTGCTGGCCGACAGCGGCATCGCACCGGCCCGCCTGTCCGCCATCGGACGCGAGGCCAGCCAGCCGATCGCGTCCAACGATACGGCGGAGGGACGCGCCCGCAACCGGCGGGTCGAACTGATGATCCTGTCGAGCATGCCGGACACGGTCGAGGAAATTCCCGTACGCCCCAGCCCACCCCGGCCTTGAAAACGGGGGGATAGGCCCGATACTTCCAGTTCCGCCGTACGGATTGAGAAGATCAGACCATGCCCAATGACCCGCTAGAAGGCGAAGTCCTCCCCGATGAACGCCAGTTGCCGACCGCGCCGGCATTGCCCGCCGAGCTGTACCTGCTGCCGCTGACCGAAAAGCCCTTTTTCCCGGCTCAAACCCTGCCGTTGCTGATGAACGAAGCCCCCTGGCTGTCGACGGTGGAAGCCATCGGCGAAACCGCGCACCACATGGTGGGGCTGGTGGTGGTCAAGCCCGACAATACCGACGAGGTGAAGCGGACGGATTTCCACAGCGTGGGTACGGTGGTGCGCATTCACCATCCGGTTCGTTCCGACGGCAAGATGCAGTTCATTGCCGAAGGTTCCAAGCGGTTTCGTATCGTCGAATGGTTGTCGGACACCGCGCCCTACAAGGTCCGGGTCGATTACCCGAACGAGCCCGGCAAGCCGGAATCGGAGGAAATCCGCGCCTATTCCATCGCCATCATCAATACCATCAAGGAGTTGCTGCCGCTCAATCCGCTGTATTCGGAGGAGCTGAAGTTCTTCCTCAACCGCTTCGGGCCCAACGAGCCGTCCCAGCTGACCGATTTCGCCGCCAGCCTCACCACGGCGTCGAAGCAGGAACTGCAGGACGTGCTGGAGGCCTTTGGTCTGAAGAGGCGCATGGAAAAGGTGCTGGTGCTGCTGAAGAAGGAGCTCGACGTCGCGCGCCTGCAATCGGACATCCGCGAAAAAGTCGACGAGAAGATGAGCGAGCAGCAGCGCGAATTCTTCCTGCGCCAGCAGTTGAAGGCGATCCAGAAGGAGCTCGGGCTGGCCAAAGACGACAAGACGGCCGAACTCGACACCTTCCACGAACGCATCGCCAAACTGACGCTGCCGGAACAGGCGAAGAAACGCATCGACGAGGAAATGCACAAACTGTCGCTGCTGGAGACCGGTTCGCCCGAATACACCGTCACCCGCAACTATCTCGACTGGCTGACCGTGCTGCCGTGGGGCGTGCACACCCAGGACAAGATCGACCTCGATCGCGCACGCAAGATTCTCGACCGCGACCACGACGGGCTGGAGGACGTCAAGGACCGCATCATCGAGTTCCTCGCCGTCGGCGCGATGAAGGGCGAAATGTCGGGTTCGATCCTGCTGCTGATCGGCCCGCCCGGCGTCGGCAAGACCTCGATCGGCAAATCCGTCGCCGAGGCGCTGGGCCGCAAGTTCTATCGTTTCTCGGTCGGCGGCATGCGCGACGAAGCCGAGATCAAGGGCCACCGCCGCACCTACATCGGTGCCATGCCCGGCAAGTTCGTCCAGGCGCTGAAGGAAGTCGGTTCGGCCAACCCCATCATCATGCTCGACGAGATCGACAAGATCGGCGCCAGCTTCCAGGGCGATCCCGCGTCGGCGCTGCTGGAAGTGCTCGACCCCGAGCAGAACGCTGACTTCCTCGATCATTATCTCGACGTGCGTTTCGATCTGTCGAAGGCGTTGTTCATCTGTACCGCCAACGATTTCTCGATTCCCTCGGCGCTGCTCGACCGCATGGAGGTCATCCGCCTGTCGGGCTACATCACCGAGGAGAAAATCGCCATCGCCAAGCATCACCTGTGGCCGCGTGTGCTGGAACGGGCTGGACTGAAAAAGAACCAGCTCGTCATCAGCGAAGGCGCGCTGCGCCATGTGATCGAGGGCTATGCGCGCGAAGCCGGCGTGCGCAATCTGGAAAAACAGCTGGGGCGGGTGGCGAGGAAGGCTGTGGTGAAGATCCTCGGCGGTGCGGCCACGCCGATCAAGATCGGCATCAAGGAGGTCGAGGCCTATCTCGACAAACCCGTGTTCAGCCGCGAAAAACCGATGAGCGGGGTCGGGGTGGTCACAGGGCTTGCCTGGACCGCAATGGGTGGCGCGACGCTGCCGGTCGAGGCGTCGCGCATTCACACCCTGAATCGGGGCTTCAAGCTCACCGGCAAGCTGGGCGAGGTGATGCGGGAATCGGCCGAAATCGCCTACAGCTATGTCGCGTCGCACCTGAAGACTTACGGCGCGGACAGCACGTTCTTCGACAAGAGCTTCGTCCACCTGCACGTGCCGGAAGGCGCCACGCCCAAGGACGGCCCCAGCGCCGGCGTCACCATGGCGACGGCGCTGCTGTCGCTTGCGAAAAACGCAAAAATCAACCGGCCCCTGGCAATGACCGGCGAACTGACGCTGACGGGTCAGGTGTTGCCGGTAGGCGGCATCCGCGAGAAGGTCATCGCCGCGCGCCGTGTCGGGATCAGCGAACTGATCCTCCCCGAGGCCAACCGGCGCGACTTCGACAAGCTACCCGACCACATCCGCGCCGGGATGACCGTGCATTACGCCAGGCGGTATCAGGATGTGGCGGGGGTGGTGTTTGGGTGAGGGCGTCTCGGAAATGCTAGAGTGCTGACAAATCAAACAACTACAGCGCGTCACCTTGCCGTGTGCCGATTCAGGTGGTGCGCCATCTAAGGAAGCTCTGAACAAGTCCCCGTTTCACGTTCCTGGTCAAGCGGCCGCTCTGTTCTGCCTGCCGACACGCGGTTTGCATGTGAGGCCTCGGCGGTCTTCATGGCAAATTGCTCGTTTTCTGAGCAATTTGCCCGCCGGCAGACGGATTTATCCCGTCGCCAGCAACGCCCGTCTCGCCTGATACAGGTTCCCCAGCGCAAACAGCGTGACGAGTTGCGCCGTGTTCTTCTCCAGCCCACGATACCGCACCTTCGTATAACCGAACTGCCGCTTGAGTATCCGGAACGGGTGCTCGCCAATCGCGCGCAGCTTGGCAATCGCATGGTTCAGTCCGCGCGTCCAGGCATCCAGCGACTTGCCCGGTTTCGCTTTCCTCGCGACCCAGTCCTCGATCAGATTCTCTTCCAGATGCCCGTGTATCTGCGGATAGTCATAGCCACGGTCGGCGCTGATGCGAGCCTCGTCACCATGCAGGAGGTTCCCGAACTGCGACATGTCCGATACCTTGGCGGTGGTGCCAATGACGCTATGCACCAGACCACTCTGGTCATCGACGCCAATGTGGGCTTTCATGCCGAAGTGCCATTGATTGCCCTTCTTCGTCTGCGTCATCTCGGGATCACGCTGGCCGTCCTGGTTCTTGGTCGAGGGCGGGGCGGCAATCAGGGTGGCATCGACGGTGGTGCCTTCGCGCAGCAGCAGGCCTTTCTCGGCAAGTAACGCGTTGACTTCGGCAAACAGCCGGGCCGACAGCCGGTGGGTCTGAAGGAGGTGACGGAAGTTGAGTATGGTGGTTTCGTCGGGCAGGGTGTCGGTGCCGGCGTCAAGCCCGGCGAAGCGACGCAAAAGGGGGATGTCGTGCAGGGCTTCTTCCATGGCGGCGTCACTGTAGTTGAACCACTGCTGCATGAAGTGGATGCGCAGCATGACGGGCAGTTCGTAGGGACGGCGGCCATTGCCGGCCTTGGGGTAGACGGGTTCGATGACGGACAGCAGACGTGCCCACGGAACGACGGCTTCCATCTCGATCAGAAACTTCTCGCGCCGCGTCTGCTTGGGTTTCTTGACGAAATCGGTGGCGGCAAGACTGAGTTGCTTCATGGCGGTGTACGCGTCAAATGAGATGACGTGATTCTAAAACTTGGGGTCTTGTTCAGGGTTTCCCTAAATAACGTTAGACCGCTAGCTCCATGAGTGACGAATTTGATCCGGAAGATGAAATTCGGTATCCGTTTTGGGATGCTTTAGATTTCAGCATTATCACTATGGGCATGAAAAAATTGCCCTTCTTTGAAGATGATTTATGGCTCGGAATGCAAGGAATGAACATAGGCATAGTCGATTCCGTAATTACCGAGTATGAATATGATCTTCTGCGTGAGTACAACGAAATAGAAAAAACTCCTCTTGAGTCTGCGCTTGCAGTGACAGCCATGTCTCAAATGTGGATCTTCGGACTGTATGAGGTCTTCCGTCTTTGGCGAGATAGACAGTTTCAGTTCAACAAGCTGTTAGATACTGGTGGCATAAATCCAAAACTAGAAAATTTACCTGACGACGATCCCCAAAATCTGACACTTGGAATTCGTCGTCGTCAATTGGAGAGATTCCGAGATGACGCTGCTTACCGTGGCGAGATAGAAGCTACTTGGCAGAAACTTGAACCGATATATAGGATGGTTGAACTTTTCAGGATGAATTTGGCAAAGCATTGCGCACCGGGTAAAGATGGCCTGCTTCCCCGCGCCCCTGGATATGGCCGGATTAATTGTTGGTGCGGTGCCATGGACTTTGAGCTAATTGATAAAGAAGGGTATTACCACTACATGAACAGAAGAGACATTGCAGATACCCTACGCAAAGTCCTTACATTGGTCTAACCAAAGCTTCGAGTGGGACGCTCCGCCAGTAAGCTTTGCTTTGGCTGTCTCCGCGCCCCACAAGCTGCACGTTCACAAACAATCGGGGACCAAACAATCGGAACAATCGGGGACAGACTGAGCTAACCCTCGCCAGGGAATAGTCGTCTGTACCTGGCGTTGATTGCGATTCCAACTGACGCCTGGACCGCACTCATGCATCGGGCACGACCCAGGTATTACACGGCTCAGATGAACAGGCAGACGTCCGACTTCTGCGCCTGCGGCAGGAAACTCGCCGCGCCGATCCAGCCGGCGATCTCCGGAATGAACTCGTCCTGCGAATAGCCGAACAGGTCGACCGTCATCTGACAGGCGTAGAGCTTGGCGTCGGCTTCGAGGCAGGCGCTGCGCAGTTCGTCGATGCTGGCTACCTCTTTGCTTTTCACCGTTTGCGCCATCAGCCCGGTTGCCACTTTTTCGAATCCCGGGATGCCGGCCATGACGACGTTCGGCACTTTCCAGTTGATGTCCTTGAGCCACTGCGGCCCGAAGGGCATTTTCATCGGCATGCTGGGGTTGCCGAGCGGACTGATCTCGAGGTGCAGATTCTTCTTCAGCAGTTCGAGGCCGTAGAAGGTGAAGAACACCGACACGTCCCAGCCCAGTGCGCCGGCGGTGGAGGCGAGGATGAAGGGCGGGTAGGCCCAGTCCATCGTGCCCTTGGTGGCGATGATCGACAGCGACGGCACGTGCGCGGCTTCGCGTTCGGCCATCTTGGCTTCGAAGCGCTGGTCGAACCACTGGTCGAGCTGGGCCGGGTCGAGGCTTTGGGCAAGCAGTTTGTCTGTGGCTCCCATGGTCGTCTCCTTATGACTTGCGAATGAGAAATTCGAACTCGCCCTGGTGCTCGCTCGACGAGACCAGTTCGTGGCCGGTCTGCTTGCAGAAGGCCTGCATGTCCTTGAGCGAGCCGGGGTCGGTCGCGGTGATGGCGAGCGTCTCGCCTTTGGCGAGGTCGGTCAGGGCCTTCTTGGTTCGCAGGATGGGCAGCGGGCAGTTCATGCCGCGGGCGTCCAGGGTCTGGGTTGCGTTCGTACTCATGGTGAAACCTCCTCTAGTAGATGACCGTCCGGTCAAGAAAATCGGCAAAAAAATTGCCGGGCGAAAAGGCGGATAGAAGTTGGCAAAGGCCGGTGAAGGGAGGGGTTGAAGCCATCGCTAGACCGGTCGGTTAACTGTGAGGCGAAAAAAAGGGTGGCCTGCATGGGGATCAGACGGCCGCTTCGACGCGCAGGGTCTTGATGGCGGGGCCGAGGCGGTAGATGACCTCGGGATCGTTTTGCGACTTGGCGAGCAGGATCACGCCTTCGAGATAGGCGAGCATGGCTTCCGCGGTCAGATCAGAATTGAGGGGCGCGATGGTGCCGGCGGCGACGGCTTCCTCCAGGGTGTCCTTGAAGCGCGACTTCGCGCGCGAAAAGATCGCCAGCAGCTTGGCGCGAAGAATGTCGTCCTGGGTGCTGACCTCGAGCGTCAGGTTGCCGAAGATGCAGCCGAGCATGCGGCCGTGGACCTGCTTGATCGACTTCTGCCAGAAGTAGGCGGCGTCGACCAGGTAGTCGATCCGTTCCATCGGCGGCAGGGCGGGATCGAAGGCTTCGGCGACGAAGCCGTGGGCCCATTCGTCGGCGAACTCGTCGATGACGGCCATGACCAGGTCGCGCTTGGACGGAAAGAAGTGGTAGAAGCTGCCTTTCTGCACGCCGGCGCTCTCGCAGATTTCCTGGATGCCGACGTTGGCATAGCTGCGCGAATGGAAGCGCGGCTTGGTGGCGGCGATGATGCGGGAGCGGGTATCGGTGGCAACGTTCATGACCGGATGCTAGTTGACCGTTCGGTAAAATGCAAGCGGGCGTTGCCTGCCGAATTCAGGCCAGCCGGATGATCTGGTTCAGACGCTCACACACGTCGGCAAACACAGCATCGGGCAAGGTACCCAGGGGATGAGCCTTGGCGCCGCGCTGACGCCAGTCGAAGGATTTGGGCTGATGGCAGAGCACATAGCTGGTTTTGCCGGCCTTGCCACGTCCTTTGGCAAGGCCGGCTGCTACGGCGAAAGGATTGTCGGCGTTGTATTCGGCCGTGGTCATGGGCAGGCCGATCACCAGCGAGGTACGGGCATTGAAGATGCGCGGCGACAGCACCAGAAAAGGAGCGGTGTCCTTCATCTCCCGGCCGGCCTGCGGATTGCAGTCTATCCAGACGATGTCCTTGCGGTCGGGCACCCAGGCGGCGGTTTTCGATGCCGCTACCATTTCTCGGCTCCGACGGGTTCGCTGGCCATCGCCTCGCCGCCGTGCCGCTCCGGATCGAACTTTGCCAGACGCTGTTCCAGCGTGAGCGAGGACGCATCGGCAGGACAAATCACGATTTGTCCGTCTTCCACCGACACGCGTACCCGCTGATCGGCGTGCAGATGGGCTGCGCGCGCCACGGCGGCCGGGAGTCGCACCCCCAGATTGTTGCCCCACTGCTTGATATCCAGATAGACCTCGGCCATGTCAGCTCCTTCGGAGAAAATGTTTAAACCAAGTATAAACATTGCGGCGGACGCTTGTCCATGCCGGCCTCGGGTAAAATGCCGTCATGAACGAAGCCGAGCTTCTCGATCCGCCGCCTCTGGAAATACCGTCCGTCCCCGTCATCAAGGTGCGCGGCGAACCGCTCACCGAGCTGCCGCAGGATCTTTACATCCCCCCGGACGCGCTTGAGGTGTTTCTCGACGCCTTTGAAGGCCCGCTCGATCTGCTGCTCTACCTGATCCGCAAGCAGAATCTGGACGTGCTCGACATCCCGATGGCGGCCCTGACCAAGCAATACATGGCCTATGTCGAGGCGGCGCGTGCGACGCGGCTGGAACTGGCAGCGGAATACCTGCTGATGGCGGCGATGCTGATCGACATCAAGTCGCGCATGCTGCTGCCGCGCCGCGAGCAGGCCGAGGAGGCGAGCGAGGGCGACGACCCGCGCGCGGAACTGGTGCGTCGTCTGCTGGAATACGAACAGATGAAGCTCGCCGGCCAGCATCTCGACACCTTGCCGCAGGCGGGGCGCGATTTCGACACCGTCAGCGTGTTCCTGCCGGCGGCGGCCAAGCGCCTGCCCAGCCTGCACCCGGAAGAACTCGCCGCCGCCTGGCTGGCCATCCTGTCGCGCGCGAAGAACCGCACCCACCACCGCATCGGTCGCCAGGAACTGTCGATCCGCGAGCACATGAGCCGCATCCTGAAGCGGCTGACGCCGGGCGAGTTCATGGAATTCAAGGACCTGTTCCCGGAATCCTCGACCGTGCATGAACTCGTGGTCACCTTCCTGGCGGTGCTGGAACTGACCAAGGAAACCCTGCTCGACGTGACCCAGGCCGAGCCGTTTGCCCCCATCTACGTAAAGCTCCATGAATCTGCAACCGAGTGACAATCCCGAAGATCTGAAGGTCGTGCTGGAAGCAGCGCTGCTGGCGGCGGTCGAGCCGTTGACGCTGGCCGAGCTCAGGCGCATGTTTGAACAGGATGCGTCCGATCAAGCTTTGTCCAACGATGTGTTGCGCCGTGTGCTCGACGAATTGCGCGCGCAGTGGCACGGCCGCGGCGTCGAACTGATCCAGGTGGCCGACGGCTGGCGCTTCCAGACGCGCGCCGAGATGCAGCCCTGGCTGTCGCGGCTGAAGAACGAGAAGCCGCCGCGTTATTCGCGTGCGGTGCTGGAAACGCTCGCCATCATCGCCTATCGGCAGCCGGTGACGCGCGGCGACATCGAGGACATCCGCGGCGTGTCGGTCAATCCCAACATCATCAAGACACTGGAAGAACGCGGCTGGATCGAGGCCATCGGCCATCGCGATGTCCCCGGACGCCCGGCGTTGTTCGGCACCACCGGCCATTTTCTCAGCGACCTCGGGTTGTGCACGCTGTCCGAGCTGCCGCCCCTGGAAGAGCTCGGCAATCTCGTCACCCCGGATGAAACGGCATTAATTCCTGAATTGCGCGAGGAATTGGCGGACAATGACGTCCCCCAGACGTTTGGCGCGGTGATCGAAACCGCCCGCGTCGCATCTGTCTCCGAGATTTCCTGAATATGGCCCGCCCCGCATCCCCCATCCGTCGTTCGCCCAATGCTCCCATGGGGCGCGCGGCGAGCCGCCTGCAAGAGGCGACCGCCCCCGAGGCGCCCAGCGAGCGCCTGCAGAAGGCGCTGGCCTCGGCCGGCCTCGGCTCGCGGCGCGAGATGGAAGAATGGATCGCCGAGGGCCGGGTGCAGGTCAACGGCGAGACCGCCACGATCGGCAGCAAGGTCGGGCCGCGCGACATCGTCAAGGTCAGCGGCCGCCGCATCTATTTGCGCTTCGATGAAAAACGCACCCGCATCCTGATCTATCACAAGTCGGAAGGCGAAATCGTCACCCGCGAGGATCCTGCGGGGCGTGCCACCGTGTTCGACGCATTGCCCAAGCTGCGCGGCGCCAAGTGGATTTCCATCGGCCGGCTGGACTACAACACCGACGGCCTGATGATCTTCACCACGTCGGGCGAGCTGGCCAACCATCTGATGCACCCGCGCTTCGAAGTCGAGCGCGAGTATGCGGTGCGCGTGCTGGGCGAACTGACCGAGGACATGATTGCGCAGCTGTTGTCCGGGGTGGAACTCGACGATGGTCCGGCGCAACTGCAGAGCTGCTTCGCTGCGGGCGGCGAGGGCGCCAACCGCTGGTACAAGGTCATCATCAAAGAAGGCCGCAAGCGCGAGGTGCGCCGGCTGTTCGAACACTTCGGCCTCACGGTGTCGCGCCTGACGCGCATCCGTTTCGGCCCGATCGCGCTGCCGCCGCAGTTACGCCGCGGCCAGAAAATGGAGCTCGACGACGACCTGGTCGCGCGCGTGATGGAATGGGCGGGGATGGCGCCCAGCCCGCGCCGGCAAATGCGCGGTGTACCGGACAAACACACCCGCAAGCCGCGGATTCGCTAGCGGTACTAGCTAACCGGGCAGGCATGCCCGCACGGGTCCGACTTATTTTTCCGTCATCTTTTTAATCACGCCTGCCGCCCACTCGCGGCCGCCCAGGCCGAACGCCAGCGCAAAGGCCAGGCCGACGGCGCCGAAGCCGATCTGGAATGCAGCGGTGAGGAGACTGGTGCCGATCTGGAGCTGTTCGAGCGCCACGAACACCACGAAGATGATTACTGAATATTCCGACAGTGTGCTGATGGTGAGCGCACCCTGCACGCCAATGTTGTTGAGGTAGGCGAATACCATGCGGTTGATGAAACGTGCCACCAGGATGCCGAACACCAGTACCAGGATGGCGACGATGATATTGGGAATGTAGAGGACGATCTTGTTGAACAGATCGGCCACGATATGCAGGCCGAGGCTGTTGGCCACGGTCACGACGACAATGAAAATGACAACCCAGTAGGCCAGCTTGGCCAGCAGGCGTGACAGGCTGAGTTCGAGATTGCCCTGCTTGAGGAAGGCTTCTATGCCGGTTTTCTCGGCCAGGCTATCGAAATGCAATACATCGAGCAACTTGGTGACGCCGGTTCGAACCAGATTCGCAAACAGCCAGCCGATGAACAGAAGCAGCAGGGCAGCCAGCAATTGCGGGACAAACGCAGCCAGTTGCGTCCAGAAAGACGTCAGGGACGAAACGAATACATCGAGTTGTTGCTGCATGACTCACTCCTTCATTCATTACTGCGTAAATGGCGCATTATAACGAACGCTGCCGGACGGCCTTCCCGGCCCGTGACGCTGTCGCGGTGGCATACACTATTTGTTCTGCCTGCGATTTTATGCATACACTGTAAAAAACTAAGCGGAGGCGTCCGGCCCATGCTTTCTTCCCAATCCGACCGTGCTGGATTTCTGCCGCTTGCGCAGTTGCCTTCGTTGCTGGCCCGGCTCAGGGAACGGGGTTATCAATGTCTGGGACCCACGGTGGAGCAGGGCGCTATCGTCATGCGTGAACTCGAACCGCCGAACGACTTGCCGCGCGGGATACAAGCCGAGCAAACGCCCGGCCGCTATCGGCTCACGTCCGATCCCCTCAACCGCTATTTCGCCTGGGCCAGCGGACCGCAGGCAATCAAACCGCACACCTTCGCGCCGAAGGAATCGCTGTGGCGCGTCGAACGCGACGAGGCGGGCAGCCTGCAGTTTGCGGCCGTACACCCGCCGGTTGTCCGGCAGGCCATCATCGGCGTGCGCGCTTGCGACCTGGCGGCGCTGGCCTTGCAGGATGCACATTTTCTGCGCGAAGGACGGCGCGACGCGCATTACGCGCAACGGCGCGACCACTTGTTCCTGGTCGCCGTGCAATGTGCTGAGCCGGCGTCGACCTGTTTTTGCGCGTCGACCGGCGATGGCCCGACCCCGACCGCCGGTTACGATCTTGCGTTGGCGGAGCTGGCGGATGGCTTTGTCGCCGTGGCAGGCAGCGACCAGGGACAAGCGGTGCTGGATGATCTGAACCTGGCATTGGCCACTTCGCAACAGATCGAGGCGGCCCGCCAACAGGGCGCATCCGCCGCCGCCGCCCAGACCCGCAGCCTGCCGGGCCGTAATCTGCGCGACAGCCTCATGAGCCGGCTGGAACATCCGCGCTGGGACGAGGTGGCGGCGCGTTGCCTTGCCTGCGGCAATTGCACAGCGGTGTGTCCCACCTGTTTCTGCCATGTCGAGGCCGACACCCCGGCGCTCGGCGGCGCAGCCAGCGAGCATGAGCGGATATGGGATTCCTGCTTTAGCGAGACGCACGGCCATCTGCATGGATTCAACGTGCGGGCCGACATCCGTGGCCGCTATCGCCAGTGGCTGACCCACAAGCTGGCTACCTGGCATGACCAGTTCGGCCGCAGCGGCTGTGTCGGCTGCGGCCGCTGCATCGCCTGGTGTCCGGTCGGCATCGACCTGACCGAGGAAGTCGCCGCCCTCACCGAAGGACAGCCATGAACGCGTCGAACAGCCTCGATGCCGGACCCCCGCATGCCGCCACCGTACTGGCCCGTATCCAGGAATCGCCGACCATCTTCACGCTGCAGTTGCGGCTCGACGACGCGGCTGCGCAGGCGGCTTACCGTTTTGCGCCCGGCCAGTTCAACATGCTGTATCTCTATGGCGTCGGCGAAGTCCCGATTTCCATCATGTCGGATCCGGAAGAACGCGACCTTATCGGCCATACCATCCGTGCACTGGGACGCGTCACCCGGGGGTTGGCCGCGCTCAAACCGGGCGATCGGGTGGGATTGCGCGGACCGTTCGGACGCGGGTGGCCGTTGCAGGAAGTCGGCGGATGCGATGTCGTGCTCGTGACAGGCGGCCTCGGCTGCGCGCCTGTCGTGTCGGTGATTCATTATGTGCTGCGGCGGCGCGAACGCTTCGGCAAGCTCGTCATCATCCAGGGCGTGAAGCATGCCGAAGACCTGATCTGGCGCGAGCAATACGACCGCTGGGCGAAACTGCCGGATACCCAGGTGTTGGTGGCGGCCAGCGAAGGGGCTCCGTTGTGGCCCTGGCATGTCGGGCGGGTGACGGAATTGTTCAGCCTGGCCAACTTCGATCCGGGCTGTGCCGTGGCCATGATGTGCGGGCCGGAAGGCATGATGCGCAGCGCGGCGGATGCCCTGCTGGCACGCGGCCTGCCCGAGTCGCGCCTGTATCTCAGCATGGAGCGCAACATGCAATGCGCGGTCGGCCGCTGCGGCCACTGCCAGTTCGGGGGGGCGTTCGTTTGCCGCGATGGCCCGGTGTTCAACTGGGGTGAGGTCAAGGCCCTGCTCGCGCACAAGGGGTTCTGATGAGTCAACAGACAGTCCACCCCGGCAAACCACGCGTGGCCGTCCACAAGTTCAGTTCCTGCGATGGCTGCCAGTTGTCTTTCCTCAATCTCGGCGAAGCGCTGCTGACGCTCGCCGAACGGATCGATCTGGTGCACTTTGCCGAAGCGGGTCCGCTCGATCCGGATACCGGTGTGGATGTGGCGTTCGTCGAGGGCAGCGTGTCAACGCCGGAAGATCTCGAACGCATCCAGCACATCCGTGCCCATAGCGGTCTGCTGATCGCCATCGGCGCGTGTGCCACCTCGGGAGGCATCCAGGGTTTGCGTAACCAGGCCAAGGGCGCGGAATGGGTGGCGCAAATCTACAGCCATCCCGAGGCGATTGCCAGCCTGGAGCACTCGACGCCGATTTCCTGCCACGTGAAAGTGGACTTTGAGCTATGGGGCTGCCCGGTCAGCGGCCCGCAGATACTGGCGGTGATCAATGCCCTTCTGCTCGGTGTGACGCCGCGCGACAATACCGACAAGGTATGCACCGAATGCAAGCGCCAGGGCTACCCTTGCGTGATGGTGACCCACGGCATTGCCTGCATGGGACCGGTGACACGGGCAGGATGCGGCGCGCTGTGTCCCAGCCTCGGCCGCGACTGTTATGGCTGTTATGGCCCGGCAGAAAATGCCAACACCGATGCGCTGGCAATCCAGTTCGGCCATCTGGGGCTGACGCCCGCGGCCATCGTACGGCGTTTCCAGTCGATCAACAGCCAGGCGCCGGTGTTTCTCGCGGCCGCCGACAAACTGAGGGCGGGGTAGCATGACTGAACGGCGCAGCGTGGCGATCCATGTTCCGGTGCTTGCCCGGGTGGAAGGCGAGGGCGCGCTCGATTTGCGCATCGAGCAGGGCGACATCGCCGAACTGCGCCTGCGTATTTTCGAGCCGCCGCGCTTCTTCGAAAAATTCCTGGAGGGACGCCACTACACCGAAATTCCCGACATGGTGGCGCGCATCTGCGGCATCTGCCCGGTGGCGTACCAGGTCACCGCGGCGCAGGCGCTGGAAGACCTCTTCGGCGTCGAACTCGATCCCTGGGCACGCGCCATGCGCCGGGTGTTCTACTGCGGCGAATGGATCCAGAGCCACAGCCTGCACATCCACCTGCTGGCCGCGCCGGATTTCTTCGGTTGCGGCAACGCCATCGAACTGGCGCGCATCGCGCCGGACGAGGTGCGTCGCGGGCTACGGATCCAGGGTCTGGGCAACGAACTGATGGACCTGTTCGGCGCGCGCTCGGTGCATCCGGTCGGGGTACGTATCGGCGGCTTCCATGGCGCGCCCTCGCTGGCGCGCATCCGCGACATGCGGGACAAACTGCGCGCCGCACTGCCCGAGGCCGAAGCGCTGATCCGCTGGGCTGCAGCCATTCCGGTGCCGCAGGACGACCAGGTTTTCGTGTCGGTGGCGACACGGCACCCGGCTGACTACGCCATCGAGCGCGGCGACATCGGGGCCAGCGACGGCTTGCGCATCGGGGCGGAGGCCTTTGACGCGCATTTCATCGAGCGACACGAACCGCATTCCACCGCGCTGTTCAGCACCTATCACCAGCAGCCTTACCTGGTCGGGCCGCTGGCACGGCTCAACCTCAACCACGAGTACCTGCCCGGCGCGATCCGGGCTCTGCTTGCCGATATCGGCCTCGTGCTGCCTAGCCGCAACCTCTTTCACAGCCTGCTGGCACGTGCGGTGGAAATCTGGCTCGCGCTATATGAAGCGCTACGTCTGCTCGACGGCTATCGCGTGCCGGACTCGCCCTGGGTGCCGGCCACGCCGCGTGCCGGCGTGGCGATTGGCTGCACCGAAGCGCCGCGCGGCCTGTTGTGGCATCGCTATGAAATGGACGACGCGGGTTGCGTGATCAATGCACGCATCGTGCCGCCGACCAGTCAGAACCAGAGCCGCATCGAAGAGGATCTGCGGTTGTCATTACTCAACTTCGGGCTTGACCATCCTGACGACGCGCTGCGGCTGCATTGCGAGAAAGTCATCCGCAACTACGACCCCTGCATTTCCTGCGCTACCCATTTCCTGCGCCTGAATGTCGCGCGCGCATGAGCAAGGTCCGCATCCTCGGCATCGGTTCGCCGTCGGGCGACGACCAGGCCGGCTGGCTGACCGTGGACGCCCTGGCGGCTTACGGTGTCCAAGGCGAACATGAACTTGCCATCGACAAGCTGGACAGGCCCGGCGCCCGCCTGATCGGCCTGCTGGAACATGCGGACTGGGTCATCCTGGTCGATGCCATGCAAAGCGGCGATCGGCCAGGCCGCATAAAACGTTTCGGCCAGGACGCGTGGCCGGGCTACACGCATGGCCTTTCCAGCCACGGGCTCGGCGTGCTCGACGCGCTGTCGCTGGCGCGTGCGTTCGGCATCCTGCCGCCCCGGCTCGATCTGTATGGCATCGAAATCTCGCTTGCATGCCCTGGCGACGAGGCCGGCGACGACATCCAGGCTGCCGCTCGACACCTTGCCCGACATATCGCAGCCGACTTGGCCGCCGCGTCCCGGTAGCCGGTTCGCGCTTAGTACCGGGCCGGATATTAGGTTAGGCTACGCCCGCAACAGCCAGACACCTGGCGCGGTTTGATCTACAGGGACTTATTTGCGTGGTTTTCCGTATTCTTTTGCAGGCCTGTCTATTCTGGCTGTTGTCGTGTTCTCCGGCAGTGGCCGCGCAGGGCGGGACTCCTATCCGGGTTGGCGTAGCCGACAATCCTCCCATCGTCACGGCAACACCCGGTGTGCCGCCCCAGGGCATCGCGATCGACGTCATCCGTGCGGTGGCGGATCGGGAAGGCTGGCAGATCACTTACGTTCCCGACTCCTGGGACAATCTGCTCGTCCGCCTGGACAAGGGCGAGATCGATCTGCTCGTGGGGATCGCCTATAGCGACGAACGTGCGAAGCGCTTCCAGTTCAGCCAGCAAAGCCTGATCGGAAACTGGGGCATGGTGTTCCGCCATACCGAGTCCCACATCGACTCGCTGCCCGACCTCAAGGGCAAGCGGGTGGCGCTCATGCGGGGAAGCACACACAGCCAGGCCCTGATCGAGCTGTCGAAACAGTTCGATGCAGGATTCACGCCTGTGTATGTGGATACCTATGCCGATGCGCTGCAAGCGATCGTCGAGCGCAGGGCCGACGCAGGTGTCGTCAACCGGGTGTTCGCGGCACTGCATGCCCATCAAAACGACATGGTTGCGACCGGCATCGTGTTCAATCCCATTTTTGTCCATTACGCCGCCCCGAAGCATGCCGACCCAGCGCTTCTGCATGCATTGGACCGAGATCTGGCTGCGCTCAAGGCAGATCCCGGGTCAGCCTATTATGAGTCGCTGCGGCGATGGCTCGAAGCCGCACCTGCGGCGCGCTATCCCTGGTGGCTGTCGTGGGCCGTGGCGACGGTCGCAGGCTTGTTCGTCCTGGCGCTGGCGATCGTCGGCTTTCTGCGTTATCAGGTCAAGCGGCAGACGGGCGAGCTGCAGCGTCGTGCCGATCTGCTGCAGACTGAAATCCAGCAGCGTGAAACAGCCCAGCAACACCTGAACCAGCTGGCTTATTTCGATGGCCTGACGCAGCTGCCGAACCGCGAAGGGTTCCGCACCGCACTCGAGAGAATGCTGTCCGCCTTGCAAGGAAGCGAAGCGCGACTGGCCCTGCTGTTCATCGACCTCGACCGCTTGAAGAACATCAACGATGGGCTCGGCCACGGAGCGGGCGACCTCTTGCTGCAGCAGGTCGCGCAGCGCCTGCAATCGGTGTTGCGCGCGCACGATCATCTGAGTCGTTTCGGCGGCGATGAATTCGTGGCGATCGTATCCGATATCGACGCCCAGGCGGATGCCGAACTGGTCGCCACCCGCCTGCTGAACAGTCTTGCCATGCCGATCGATATCGGTGCCACCCAGATATACAGCAGCGCCAGCATTGGCATTGCACTGTATCCCGACGACGCATCGTCGGCGGAAACGCTGCTCAAACACGCCGACACAGCCATGTATCAGGCGAAGGAACAAGGCGGCAATCGCTTCCTGTTCTACCACGCGCAGCAGACCGCACGCGTAGTGGAGCGGCTGACCCTCGACACGCGTCTGCGCCAGGCGCTGGAACGTGACGAATTTTTGTTGCATTACCAACCGATCGTGGAACTGGAAAGCGGGCGCATCGTCGGGCTCGAGGCTTTGCTGCGCTGGAACGATCCGGACCAGGGACTGGTGCTGCCCGGCGCATTCATTTCAGCCGCCGAAGACACCGGTCTGATCGTCCAATTGGGAGAATGGGTGCTCGAAGCCGGCTGCGCCCAGTTGCACGCCTGGCAGAAACAGGGCAGGGCGGACGGGTTGACGCTGGCCGTGAACGTCTCCACCCGGCAGTTTGAAGGCGGGCGCCTGGTGAAGTCGGTTGCACAGGCGCTTGCGCGTACCGGCCTGGCTGCGGAGTGCCTCGAACTCGAGATTACCGAGAACGTGATGCTGATCATGAACGACGAGGTTCGCAGCAGCCTCGACAAACTGCGCGGCATGGGGGTGCGGCTGTCGCTCGACGACTTCGGCACCGGCTATTCCAGTCTGAGCTATCTCAAGCAGTTGCCGTTTCATGCGCTCAAGATCGACCAGTCGTTCGTCCGCCGGATCCCGGACCAGGCTGGCGATACTCAGATCGTCACGACGATTCTGGCTCTGGCGAAAGGGCTCGGGCTGGAGGTGATCGCCGAAGGCATCGAAACCTCGCAGCAGTATGACTTCCTGCGTGAAAACGGCTGCGAATTCGGTCAGGGCTACCTGATGAGCCGACCGCAGGCGGCGGACCAACTGGTCGCGTTTCTGGACCGGCAGATCGCACCAGGATCGGCCTGATTACAGGTCGGCGAGATCCTCGCGCCGCAGCATGAAGACGAACTGGTCGCCGCTCTCGGTGTCGAGCCAGGTGAAGGGCAGGGCGGGATAGGCGGCTTCGAGCGCATCGCGGTTGTGGCCGATTTCGACCACCAGCAGGCCGCCGGGATTGAGATGGGCCTTGGCACCAGCCAGAATCTTCCGCGTGGCGTCCAGACCGTCCTCGCCCGAACCCAGCGCCAGTGCGGGCTCCGCCTGGTATTCCGGCGGCAGCGCGGCGACCGATTCGGCGTTCACATAGGGCGGGTTGCTGAGGATGACGTCGTAGGTCCGCCCCGCCAGCGCCGCAAACAGATCCGATTCGATCAGTTCGATACGGTCCGTGAGGTCGTAATCGGCGGCATTCCTTGCGGCGACGTCGAGCGCATCCCTTGAAAGATCGACGGCATCGACCTGGGCATCGGGAAAGGCCAGTGCAGCCAGAATTGCGAGGCAGCCGGAGCCGGTACAGAGGTCGAGTGCGTGCGTCACTTCGTCCGGATTCTCCACCCACGGCGCTAGCTGTTCGTGCAGCAGCTCGGCGATGAAAGAGCGTGGCACGATCACGCGCTCGTCGACATAGAAACGGTGCGCCCCCAGCCAGGCCTCGTGCGTGAGGTAGGCGGCAGGCAGCCGCTCGCGTACCCGACGCTCGATCACCGCCTGTACCTGTTCGGATTCGCTGTGCGTCAGGCTGGCATCGAGGAAGGGCTCCAGACGGTCGAGCGGCAGGTGCAGGGTATGCAGGATCAGGTAGGCCGCTTCGTCGAAGACGTTGTCCGAGCCGTGGCCGAAAAACAGCTTGGCTTCGTTGAAGCGCGACACCGCGAAGCGCAGCCAGTCGCGCACGGTGATCAGGGATTCGGTGTCTTCGAAATGTTTCATCGCGCCGGTTCTTGTAAGGGTTAACCCAGGAGTTTTTCCAGCGTCTTCTCGTAGACCGCCGCCAGCTGCTCGATGTTCTCCACCGCGACGTGCTCGTTCAGCTTGTGGATGCTCATGTTGAGCGGACCGAACTCGACGACTTCGCGGCAGATGTCGGCGATGAAGCGCCCGTCCGAGGTGCCGCCGGTCGTCGACAGTTCGGGCGTGAGGCCGGTGACCTCGCGGATCGCTTCGGAGAGTCGCTCGCACAGGGGACCGCGCGGGGTGAGAAAAGGCTTGCCGGACAGGCTCCAGTCGATTTCGTAATCGAGGCCGTGACTGTCGAGGATTTCATTCACCGCGTCCATCAGGCCTTCTGCGGTACTGGCGGTGGAAAAACGGAAGTTGAACTGGATCTCGACCATGCCGGGGATGACGTTGGTGGCGCCGGTGCCGGCGTGGATATTGGATATCTGCCAGGTGGTGGGCGGAAAGTAGGCATTGCCCTCGTCCCACATGGTGTCGGCGAGCTCGGCGATCGCCGGCGCCGCGAGATGGATCGGATTCTTGGCCAGGTGCGGGTAGGCGATGTGGCCCTGTACGCCCTTGACGCGCAGCGTGCCGGACAGCGAGCCGCGGCGTCCGTTCTTGATGGTGTCGCCGAATTCGGCGGCACTGGTGGGCTCGCCAACGATGCAGTAGTCGAGCGTCTCGCCACGTGCCTTCAGCGCTTCGACGACCTTCACCGTGCCGTCGGTGGCGGGGCCTTCCTCGTCGGAGGTGAGCAGGAAGGCGATCGAGCCGCCGTGCCCGGGATGAGCTGCGACGAAACGCTCAGTGGCGGTGACGAACGCGGCGTCGGAGGTCTTCATGTCGGCGGCGCCGCGTGCGTACAGTTTGCCGTCGCGTATGGTCGGCTCGAAAGGGTCGGATAACCATTGCTCGAGCGGGCCGGTGGGCACCACGTCGGTATGGCCGGCAAAACAGACCACCGGTGCGGTCGTACCCTTGCGTGCCCATAGATTGTCGACGCCGTTGTGGCAATGGCGCTCGATATGGAAACCGAGTTTCTGCAGGCGCGCGGCGATGAGGTCGTGGCAGCCGGCATCGTCGGGCGTCAGCGATTTGCGTTTGAGCAGTTCGATCGCAAGCGCCAAGGTTTCATTGGCAAGGATTCCATCCTTGGGCGTTTCATTGGCCATGCAGTTTCATTCTCCGAACAAGGCTTGATATTGTTCTTCGGCAAAGCCGAGATGATATTTTCCGTTTCGCTCCAGCACCGGTCGCTTGATCACGCTGGGGTAAGCCTGCATCAGCGCGATCGCACTGGTGTCGTCGATGACCGCCGCCTTCTCCGCATCGGTGAGTTGACGCCAGGTCGTGCCGCGCGTATTCACCAGTGCCTGCCAGCCGGTCTGCTCAACGACCTTGCGCAGCCAGGCCGCGTCGACGCCCTGTTTCTTGAAATCGTGGAAGGCGACGTCGCACGCGTGACCGTCGAGCCAGGCGCGTGCTTTTTTCACCGTGGTGCAGTTGGGAATGCCGTAGAGCTTCATGTTAATCGTGGCGCTTCATGCTGTTCTGTCGTCGCGTGCCGGAATTGCCACGCATGGACGTAAAATCCTGAATTACAAACACGATTCTACCTGACCTGATGCATCCCGCCGTTCATTCCCATGCCGCTCCACCGCCACCCGGCGACCCCAGCCTGCGCTCGATCGGCCGCCTCTTTCCTTATTTATGGGAATTCCGCGGCCGCGTATTGCTGGCGCTGGCGCTGCTGGTCGGCGCCAAGCTGGCGTCGGTCGCGGTGCCGCTGGTGCTGAAGGACATCATCGATTCGCTCGACAAACCGCGCGCCGAACTGGTGCTGCCGCTGACCTTCATCCTCAGCTATGGCCTGCTGCGCTTTGCCAGCACCACCTTTGCCGACCTGCGCGACGTGGTGTTCGCCAAGGTCACCCAGCGCGCGATGCGGCGCATCAGCATGGCGGTATTCCAGCACCTGCACGCGCTGTCACTGCGCTTTCACCTGGAGCGGCAGACCGGCGGCATCACTCGCGACATCGAACGAGGATCCAAGGCGCTGTCGAGCCTGGTCGGCTACCTGTTGTTCCGCATCACGCCGACGGTGCTGGAAATCCTCATGGTGGCGGTCATCCTGTTCGTCAAGCTCGACTGGGTATTCGGGGTCATCACTCTCATCACGCTAGCGGCCTACATCGGATTCACCGTCACCATCACCGACTGGCGCACGCAGTTCGTGCGGCGCGCCAACACGCTCGATTCCGAAGCTTACGGCCGCGCCATCGACAGCCTCTTGAACTACGAGACGGTCAAATATTTCGGCAACGAGAAATACGAGGCCGAGCGCTACGACAAGAGCCTCATCGAGTGGGAAAAAATGGCACTCAAGTCGCAGCGCTCGCTGGGATTGCTGAACGCCGCGCAGGCCGGGACGATCGCCATCGGCGTCACGCTGATGGTGCTGCGCGCCGCCAACGGCGTGGTCCACGGCACGCTGACGCTGGGCGACCTGGTGATGGTCAACGCCTTCCTGCTGCAGATGTTCCAGCCGCTGAGCTTTCTCGGCGTGATGTATCGCGAGATCAAGCAGTCGACCACCGACGTCGAGCGCATGTTCGCGCTGCTGCACCGGCCGCGCGAGGTCGAGGATGCGAAGGACGCGCGCACGCTTGACGTGGTGGCTGGCGAGGTGAAATTCGAACGGGTCAGCTTTGCCTACAATGCCGACCGTCCCATCCTGCACGACGTGAGCTTCACCATCCCGGCCGGCAAGACGGTGGCGGCGGTGGGCTCCAGCGGCGCCGGCAAGTCGACGCTGGCCAGGTTATTGTTCCGTTTCTACGACGTCGGCGCGGGCAGCATCCGCATCGACGGCCAGGACATCCGCCAGGTCACGCAGGACAGCCTGCGCGCCGCCATCGGCGTGGTGCCGCAGGACACCGTGCTGTTCAACGACAGCATCTACTACAACATCGCCTACGGCCGCCCCGACGCCAGCCGCGACGAGGTGATCGAAGCCGCGCGCGCCGCGCACATCCTGCGCTTCATCGAAAGCCTGCCGCAGGGCTGGGACACCGTGGTGGGCGAGCGCGGACTGAAGCTCTCGGGCGGCGAGAAGCAGCGCGTGGCGATCGCCCGCACCCTGCTGAAAAATCCCGCCATCCTGATTCTCGACGAAGCCACTTCCGCGCTCGACACCAAGACCGAGAAGGCCATCCAGGCCGAACTGCTGGAAATCGCGCGCAGCCGAACCAGCCTCATCATCGCGCACCGCCTCTCCACCGTGGTCGAGGCCGACGAGATCCTGGTGATGGAAGGCGGTCACATCGTCGAGCGCGGGCGGCATCCCGAGCTGCTGGCGAAGAACGGCGTGTACGCCCACATGTGGGCGCTGCAGCAGCAGGCCGAAGAGGAGGTCGCCTGATGGCCAACCCTTCGGTTCAGCTCAGGACAGGCCCTTCGACCGGGCTCAGGACAGGCATGCTGCAGCCCGGCGTACGCCGGCGCGAAGTCTGGGCATGGGCGATGTACGACTTCGCCAATTCGGGCTACACGACGGTCGTCATCACGGCTGTATTCAGCGCCTATTTCGTCGCGGCAGTGGCCGGCAACGCGCCGTGGGCGACTTTCGTCTGGACGCTCGCGCTGTCGGTCTCCTATGCATTGGTGATGTTCACCGCACCGCTGATCGGCGCGTATGCCGATGCCCATGCCAACAAGAAAATGCTGCTGTGGCTGACTACGCTGGGTTGCGTCGGCTTTACCGCGCTGCTGTATTTTGCCGCGCCGGGCGCACTGACGCTGGCCATCGTGGGGTTGGTGCTGTCCAATTATTTCTTCGGTACCGGCGAAAACTTGATCGCCGCATTCCTGAACGAGCTCGCGCGTCCGCGTGCGCTGGGCCGGGTGTCGGGCTGGGGCTGGTCGCTCGGCTACGTGGGCGGACTGGTGTCGCTGGGCGCAAGCCTGGCCTACATCAACTGGGCGCAGGCGCACGGCCAGGAAGCAGCGGCTTTCGTCCCGGTCTCCATGCTGATCACCGCCGCGCTGTTCCTGCTGGCGAGTTTGCCGACGCTGTTTATGTTGCGCGAGCGCGCCCTGCCGCAAATCGGGCGCACGGCGCGCAACGCCTGGGCCCAAGTGCGGCACACGCTGGGCCATCTCGAACGCCTGCCCGACCTCAAGCGCTTTCTCGTCTGCACCGTGCTGTATCAGGCCGGCATCCAGGCTGTCATCACGCTGGCGGCGATCTACGCCAACCAGGCATTTCACTTCAGCACCCAGCAAACCATCCTGCTGGTGCTGGTGGTCAACATCACGGCGGCGGTCGGCGCCTTCGTCTTCGGCCACGTGCAGGACCGGGTCGGCCATGTACGTCTGATTGCGTTCACCCTGGTCGGCTGGATCGTGATGGTGTTGCTGGCCTGGGCCGCGCCCGACGAGCGCATGTTCTGGGTAGCGGCCAATCTGGCCGGGCTGTGCATGGGAGCCTCGCAATCGGCCGGTCGGGCCATGGTGGGATTGCTGGCACCGCCGGCGCAGGAGGCCGAATTCTTCGGTCTATGGGGATTGGCGGTCAAGCTGGCATCGATCATTGGCCCGCTGACCTATGGTATTGCGAGCTGGATCACGCAGGGCGACCACCGCCAGTCGCTGCTCATCACCGGCTGTTATTTCGTCGCCGGGCTGTGGATGCTGGTCGGCGTGAAAGCGGCGCGCGGCCATCGTGCCGCGCGGCGGTTCGCCCGCATCGGCGCTTGGCGATGACGAGCTTTACGATTGGAGAAACCGACTGGGCTCGTGATGCCGCACGCCTCGGCGCCGTGCGACGTGCCGTGTTCATCGACGAGCAGGAAGTCCCGGAAGCGCTGGAGTGGGACGAATACGATGCCGTCTCGACGCATTGGCTCGCCCTAGCCGAGGATGGATCGCCCATCGGCTGCGCCCGGCTGTTGCCCGACGGACACATCGGGCGCATGGCCGTGCTGCCGGCCTGGCGCGGGCGCGGGGTGGGCCGGGCCTTGCTGGATCGGATTCTGCCCGCTGCACAGGCGCGCGGACAGACTGTGCTCAGACTCAGTGCGCAAACCCATGCCGCGGGGTTCTACGCCCGTGCAGGGTTTGTCGCCGACGGTGCCGAATACGAGGAAGCCGGCATCCCGCATGTGGCCATGCAGATGGTATTGGCCTGAACGCGCTGGTATCAGTTTGAACAGGGCTTTTGAGTCGGCATTTAAGAATTTGCTGATACAGTTCGATATGGAACGGGAATAGCGCGCGCCCATGTACCGCGCCATTCCCACGGCGATACGGGAGATCGTCGCATGGTCATATACGAGGATGGACAGGAATGGAAAAACTCCACCCGCAAGGGGTAGGCCGCGGTTCTAACGACGCTGACGCGTCAAGAACCACGCTCAGGGCAGGCATCGTTGGGGCGGGGATTGCGGGTGCAAGCTGTGCGGGCACGCTCGCCGCGGCAGGCTGGGAGGTCGACGTGTACGACAAGGCGCGCGGCGCAGGCGGACGCCTGTCGACCCGGCGTACGGAACAGGGCTGGGCCACGCTGGGCACGCCGTTCATTTCGGCCAAGCGCGAGCCATTCCGCAGCCAGCTGCGTGACTGGGTACGTCAGGGCTGGGTCGCACCGGTACGGGGCAACATCTGGCAGGGGCGCGCCACCATCTCATGGGGCGAGGCGCAGTTGCAAAACCATTTCCGTCCCACCATCGAACCGTCGCAGCTGGTTCGCAAACTGCTCGGCAGTGCCCGTCTGCACACTCAGTCACGCGTGGCGACCCTGCAGCCGCGAACGATCATCCTGGAGAACGGCGAGGTGCGCGGCGACTATGACTGCGTGATATGCAGCGTGCCCACGCCGCAGGCCATTCCCATGCTCGATGCGCTGCCGCTGTTGCGCGCACGCCTGGGCGAGGTGCGCTATCGTCCGATCTGGTCGTTCCTGATGCGCTGGGAGGGCGGTCCCGCGGCGGACGTCATCAAGTTCGACGACCATCTGTTGAACCTGGCGGTACGCCAGACCGCCGACGGCCCCGGCCTGTGGGCGGTGCACAGCAGCCACGAGTTCGCCGAAACCTACCTGGAAGCCTCCGAAATGGAGGCAAGCAACCGCGCAGCCTCGGCGCTGATGGGCCTGTTGGGACTGCCGTGGCCGGTCGAGATCGAAGCCTCGCACCTGTGGCGCCATGCGCGTCCGCAAACCTCGGTCGGCGGCTTCTGGGTCAGCGACCGCGAGAGCCGGGTCGCCCTGATCGGCGATGGCATTGCCGGCGTCGGCGTCGAGCGTGCGTGGGAAAGCGGCGTACGGCTGGCCCAGGCGCTGGTTCAGGCCCGGGAAGAACTCCTGATTTAACGGCCCCTTCCAGGGGCAGCCTGCCGGGTCTGCGCCCGCAGCGTATCCATTTCCTCCAGCAGGTCGGCCACCAGGGCGGCAAGCTCCGGTACGGCTTCGAAGTCGCGCTCCAGTTGCCGCATGCGCCGCGCGCGCAGCAGGCTCGCGCCGGAAAACCGCCAGGTGCCCGCCACGCTTTCGGCATGCGGGAAGAGGCCTTCCTCGATATGGCGGATGAGCCAGACCGGCTCCACGCTACAGGCAGCGGCAACCTGTTCCAGCGTCAGCCAGGAATCCTCCATCAGGCAGCCGATCAGAATATCGTCGTCTTGCATGGCTCAATCCTTTTGCTGCGCGCGCGGATCGAACGCGAGTTCGCGCGCCATCGTTTCATACAGTTCTCGCGCCCTCGGCGTGGTGGCCGGCGGCAACACCACCTGGAGATCGAGCAGCAGGTCGCCGGGCGGCTGTCCGGGTATGCCATGGCCGCGCACGCGCAATTGCCGCCCGCTCTGGGCGCCCTCGGGGATACGTACCTTGACGCTGCCTTGCGGCAGGTCCACTGCGACGATGGCGCCCAGGGCGGCTTCCCACGGCGTCACTGGCAAGGTCCGCTGCAGATCGCGGCCTTCCGCCCGAAAGCGCGGATGTGGCTTGAACTGCACTTCCAGCAACAGGTCGCCGGCCGGGGCACCGCCCATCCCCGGGGCGCCCTGGCCGGCAAGGCGGATGACTTGGCCGGCGTGCACGCCTTTGGGAATCTTCACGTTGAGCGTACGGGTTTCCAGTTGAACCCGGCCCTGGGCATCCACTTTCGGCGCCCGCAGTGAAATCTGGCGGGTGGCGCCGCTGAAGCTGTCTTCCAGGTCAAGCAGCACCTTGGCGTGGTGATCCTCGCCCTGCGCCTGGAAGCCGGTGCGGGCATGGCGGGCGCCCGGGCGCGCGCCGCCCATGTGGCCGAACAGTTCGGCAAAGAAATCGCTGAAATCGGCGGTTTCGCCGGGCGAGTAGCCCTGGCCGGTAAATTCGAAACCGGCGTCCCAGTCCGGTGGCGGGCGAAATGTCTCGCCCGGCCGGTGGCCGCGCCCCAGCTGATCGTAGGCGGCGCGCTTTTCCGGATCCGAGAGCACGGCATGGGCTTCGTTCACCTCCTGCATGCGCAGCTCGGCATCCGCCTCCTTGGACACGTCGGGATGATATTTGCGCGCGAGCTTGCGGAAGGCTTTCTTGATTTCGTCCGCCGTGGCATCGCGCTTCACGCCCAGCGTCTGGTAGTAATCCTTGAATTCCATCCGGTTTCCCCGTGGTGCCGACAGGCTTGTTTATTTATAGATGATGGCGTGCGAGAACCAGAGGCACGTTGCCTGATCGCGGGACGGCGGGGCCGTCAGGATTCGGCGATGACGTATCGGTTGCGGCCGTTGCTTTTTCCTTCGTAGAGCGCCTGATCGGCCCGCTCGATGACGTTCGCCAGGTCTTCGCGCTCGCCGGCCTGCGCGAGCCCGAGGGTCACGGTCAGCCGCAGGACTTCATTGTTGTCGATCGGCACGGGGGTGGTGCCCACGATTGCAAGGACACGTCGCGCCGACTGCCTGGCCTCGGTGGCCGATTTGCATTTCAGAAGCCAGAGAAACTCTTCTCCGCCGTAGCGATAAAGCGGCTCGTCGTCGCGCAGGCTGCGTTTCAGCGTGTCGGCCAGATGGCGCAAGACCCGGTCGCCCACGGGATGGCCATAGGTGTCGTTGATTGGCTTGAAATGATCCACGTCGATGATGACCACGTACAGCAGGGTGCGATTGCGCCGGGCTTCCTTCTGGTACAGGGCGAAATCGTGCTCGATGCCGTAACGCAGCGGCAGTTGGGTGAGCGGGTCGCGGCGCACCGCCGTCGAAAGGATCAGCGTCTTGAAGCGGGCCAACAGGCCGAGCAGCTCGGATTGCGACTGTTCGAAGGCTTCCAGATCGGCCTCGCGCCCCGGCCGGCCGGTCAGGATCTCGCGGCAGATCGAACGGATGGCGTCGTGCATGGTCTGGTGCACTGCCTCCACGCGGCCGGCGGATTGGGCATCCAGTATCTCGAAATGACTTCGGTTCGCCATGAACCAGCCGCCGAAATGGCACAGGGTGTGCGCCTGGAGGTCGAGCACATCCTCGCCCGGCGTCGAGCGCAGGACAGCGCAACGTAAAATGCGGCGTGTCCAGCTCATGTGCGCTTCGACGGCAGCGTCGAGTTCGGCGATGAAGCGATCGGTATCTGCGGGCAGCTCAGGCATGGCGACGTTCCTTCCCTAGCGTTGCACGAGCAGTTTTTCTCAATCCTGATACTCCGTTATTGCGTGCGGTACAGCGTAGCCCTAAATTTCGCGCACGACGCGGAAACCCAGATTGAGGTCCAGTTCATTCTCCAACCGGCGGCGGCGTGCGGCAGCCCGACAGTCCTCGGGACCATCGAACCAGGAGCCGCCCTTGGTGACCACGGCTTGCGGCTTGCCGGGCAGGGGACGCTCGGGGAGGCTGGCGTGATCGCGTGTCCAGGGACTGGCTGTGAATTCCCATACATTGCCCGCCATGTCGTGCAGGCCCCAGCGGTTGGCGCGCAGCTTGCCGGCCTCCATCGCGCCGCAACGGACAAAGCAGCGCGACAACAAGCGCGGCCGCTTGGGGCGCGCGGCGTCATAGCCCTGACTCGCGTTATAGAGCGCATCCGCCGGCGTGATGCGGTCGCCTTGCGGATAGGCACTCGACGCGCCGGCGCGATAGGCGTACTCCCATTCCTGTTCGGTGGGCAGACGGTAGCGCTGACCGGTCTGCTGGCTCAGCCAGGCGCAGTAATCGCGTGCCTCGGTCTGCCGCACGTTGATGACCGGCTTGCGACCGGACAGCCAGACCAGTTCCGCACGCCGCCGCCAGCCGGTGGCGCGGCCGTAGGCCTCGAATTCCTCTGTCGTGACGGGCAGCACGCCAATGGCAAAGTCCCGTTCGATCAGGGCGGCACGGCGCGGGCGATCCTGCGCCGGTGCCGCTTCCTGCGGCGCGGCACCGTATTCGAATGCACCTGCAGGGATGACGGCCAGCGCGGGGGCTGCGGTGCCGTCGGCCAGGCTATCCCGGAAATGGGTATCGGGCAGGCCGAGCGCATGCGCGGCCTTCACTTGCAGGGCGATCAGTTCGCCTTCGTGCAGGGCAAACGTATCGGGTAGGGTGGGGGCAATACGTTCGGGATCCATCGTGGCTGGAAGATGCAGAAAACCTGATTATTATGCCACTTTCGCGTTGACCGGATGACGGATGAGGCGGCATGGGCCACCCGCGATTTGGCGGGCCGCGCGCCCTAAGGGCGTGAATGAGGGCAAAATCGTGGAAAGACACTAAAATGTCATTCATTCGGACAACAATGGGCACACTGGGGACACCCAAACAATCCAGTGCCTCACCCTACAACATGCTTTACATCGACCTCTTCAAATCTCTCGAACGTGCCCGCTGGAACATGGAAACCGACATTCCGTGGGACAGTTTCGATGCCGCCAAGCTGACAGACGAACAGGCATTGACCATCAAGATGAATGCCATTACCGAGTGGGCGGCGCTGCCGGCCACCGAGATGTTCCTGCGCGACTTCGTACACGACAGCGATTTTTCCGCCTTCATGTCGATCTGGTTCTATGAGGAGCAGAAACACGCGTTGGTGCTGATGGAGTACCTGCGTCGCTTCAAACCCGACTTTGCGCCCACCGAGGACGAACTGCACGCCATCCGCTTCCCGTTCGATCCGGCACCGCCGATGGAAACCCTGATGCTGCACTTCTGCGGCGAAGTCCGTCTCACGCAGTGGTACAAGCGCGCCTCGGAATGGCATACCGAGCCGGTCATCAAATATATCTACGAAACCATCTCGCGCGATGAAGGCCGCCACGGCGGCGCCTATCTCCAATACATGAAGCGCGCGCTGAAGGAGGGCGGCCAGAGCGTTGCCGCAGCCTTCGCCAAGATCGGTTTCCTGATGGCGTCCAGCAAGCGTTCCGACAAGGCGCTGCACCCCACCAATCTGCATGTCAACGAAACCTTGTTCCCCAAGGACACCATCCAGTCGCGCTTGCCCAATCCGGAATGGCTGGAGCACTGGCTCGACGAGCAGATTCGTTTCGACGATGCTTGGGAAAGCAAGGTCGTCGGCGGCATTCTCCGCAACCTGTCGAGCCTGCTGGGCCAGACATTCGAGAACGTGCGCGACCTGAACAAATACCGGAAGCAGGCGCTGGCAGCGGTTTAGCGCTGCGCATTCCCTGCCTATTCGCGCCAGGAGAATTCACTCGCGCTTTCTCGCAACGGGCGATGGAGATCCTGCCGGACATAAGGCTGCGCATGGCCCGACATTGCCAGCGCAATGTCGACCTCCCACTTGTGAGTAGGGAAATAGCCGGACCAGGAAGGGCTGAAAGCCAGTAGCAGGAAGGCGCCCGCGAGGCCGGCCACGCCCTGGACGGCACGCCGGTGCCGCATCACCTTGTAGGCGGTCAGGCTGATTGCCAGCCCGAGGAACCAGCCCGCCATCACTTCGCTTGGGCTGTGCGCCCCCAATGCCAGCCTTGAAACTCCCACCGCGGCACCGATCGCCAGGCCCAGGGATACGCCGGAAAGACTGAAGCGACGGTCCGGCTCCGCCAGCAGCCGACCCATCCACACGGGAAGAATGGACGTGGCCAACATGGTGTGGCCGCTGATACCGGTAAAGTTCAAGGATGCGCTTCCCCACCCCCAGCCAATGAAAGCGATCTTGCTGGCGAGCACGATCGCCCCGCCTGCCGACATCGCCACCATCCAGGCCAGAAGGTCGGATTTCTGACCAGCGAGCCACAACTCGGCCGCGATGACCAGAAACAACGGCAGCGTGATGCTGGCAGCGCCCAGATGGGTGATCACGATCCAGAAATCAGCGGCATGAAAAGACATCGGTTTGACGGGAGCAGGCAGGAAGGATGGCAATGCGCAGCCTACCATCCGCAGATGAAAAATCGCTCCGGTGCCCCGTGGTTATCAAGTCGCCAATCGATAGATTGGCTTTGGTGCCATGATAGAACGGTCCGCGCACCTGCTGGTAATTCTCATGCGATATGGGAATCCAATCATTCGGCATTTGTAGGTTCCATGGGTAAGGGAAATGGATTAGGCAGCACTCTTGCTACGGCTCGTCAAGCCAGTAGTCGGCGCTTTGCGACTTGAATTGCATGATATCGAAATCCAGTTCAGGCGCGCCGCGTTTGCCGGCCATAGCCAAGAACTTTCCTGAGTCTGGATATTCGACGATCTCGGGCAAGTCTTTCGTGCTGATCGAGAGGTACTTCAGCGGCTGATCCGAAGTGTTGATGATCTGGTGCGGATACTCTGGTCCGGGGGGAATGAAGATTACATCGCCCTGCACGATGGGGAGTTCCTCGCCCGCAACGCGAAGAGTGCCTGCCCCCTCTAATACGACGAACATCTCCTCCTGAGCATGGTGAAAGTGATAGGGGCAGTCTCTCTTGCCTGGAGCCACTATATCGATGGTGGCTCCAAGCTTTTGGGCAGCTGTTCCAGGTGCAAGGCGGGCCGACCGGCCACCATAGAGTGGTTCGCGGACGAACAACTCCATTTGGACTTTATTGAAGTTCCGAATCAGCGCTGATGCCAACATTTTGGCATGTTCATTCATCGCGTACTCCTCTCTCGGTGGTGCGGCTTGTCGGCAGGCATCACGCTTGAGCGTAGGGTTAAGCCCACACCCATTTTCCGTATAGGCGATGTGCTGATGCATTACCCACACTGGCGATAGCAGCCGTCGCCATAAAATAAATGATCAATGTCGCAAGAATTACTTTCATGATGTGATGAGTCCCGATGTCCGAACCGTCACTTCAGTAGGCTCACAAAGTTTGTTTTAAGGTGCATGCTGTTACTTTTGAGCTTAAAAAACCTTGAGTGAGCACGAATACAACTGTGGCAGGACATGGCTAAGACCAAGCCATGTCACTCAGCTGGCCTGACGAAGTGTTGGAGCTTGGTCAGGAAATCAAGCGGACAAGACGAACGGACTCTGTACGGGTAAACGATAGTTCATGCGGCTCTCCTCAGGCAGCATTTGAGAACGACTGTGGTTTTCCGCATGACAATCGACGTACTTTGCGTCGACCGCTTCTAGAGCCGGAATCTACCTGCTGGTTTTTGGGCCTGTCAAGGATATTGCCGAGTTCGGGTTTTCGAAGCGTCCCCTTGTCCGGGAATGTGCGATTCACGTTGCGTTAAAATTTCACGGTATTTGATATGAGGCAAGGCGTGACAGAAGACGAGGACTACATGCGCGCCGCGCTCGAACTGGCCCGCCAGGGCCGGGACGCCGGCGAGGTGCCGGTGGGGGCGCTGGTGGTGTGTGGCGGCGAGATCGTCGGGCGCGGGTTCAACCGGCCGATTTCCAGCCATGACCCCACGGCGCATGCCGAGGTGATGGCGCTGCGTGATGCGGCGGGGCGGCTGGGCAATTACCGGCTGGTGGGCTGCACGCTCTATGTGACGATGGAGCCGTGCGTGATGTGCGCGGGGGCGATCCTGCATTCAAGGGTGGCGCGGGTGGTGTACGGCGCGCGCGAATACAAGACCGGTGCGCACGGCAGCATCATCGACGTGTTTGCCGAGCCGCGCCTGAACTATCATTGCGACATCGTCGGCGGGGTGCTGGCGGACGAATGCGCGGCGATGATCTCGGGGTTCTTCGAATCGCGCCGGCAGCAGAAAAGGGAGACGGCGCAATGAGCGAACTGGTCATCGAGGTGGACATGCGCCTGCAGCAGCTGTACCTGTGGGAACCCTTTCCGGACGGCGATCTACTCATCCGGCAGTACCCGGTTTCCACTGCGGCGAACGGGGCGGGGGAGCAGGACGGGAGCTTCTGCACGCCGCGCGGCAGGCATCGCATCGCGGAAAAAATCGGCGCCGGCGCGCCGCTGTGCGCGGCCTTCAAGTCACGCCAGCCCACCGGCGAAATCTGGACGCCGGAACTGGACGCCGCGAACCCCGGGCGCGACTGGATCCTGACACGCATCCTGTGGCTGGACGGCCTGGAGCCGGGCAGGAACAAGGGCGGGACGGTGGACACCCACAACCGCTACATCTATATCCACGGCACCCACGAGGAACACCGGATCGGCACACCCGCCTCGCACGGCTGCATCCGCATGAAGAATGCGGACGTGGCGGAACTGTTCGATCTGGTGAAGGTGGGGACGGAGGTGCGGATTTCTTAGGGTTAGGGTAGGGGACGGGCAGCCCTTCGACAAGCTCATGGCGAACGGGCTGAAAGTTGGGTACTTGGGTGAATCCATCGGTAAGCCTGGATTAGGCTACTGGCCTTTGGTCCGTTCGTGGTGAGCCTGTCGAACCACATTTCAAATTGCCACTAGGGCTTATTTCCCCGATCGGTTCCTGGCTAACCGGGAGACCTCCTCCCAGTCACCCTTTATCAACGCCTCTTTCTTCGCGCGGCTCCAACCCTTGATCCGCCGCTCGAATGTCAGCGCCTCGATACGTGTGGCGCATTCCCGGCTCCAAACCAGTTCAACCGGCAACCGGGTCGCTGTATGGCCGACGCAGATACCGGCCACATGTTCGCCAATGCGTTTGTCGAGATCGTCAGTATGCCCGCATAGTACGAGCCATCCGCGCAGCGCAGCAGATAGGCCCAGAATGCCATGCCTACAACGGCATGGGCTTGCCGTCGTTGAGGTTGAGCCAGCCCTTGGCGATGCGGTAGATGAACCAGATGCAGGCGACGCCAAGGACGACCCAGCCGATCAGGATGATCCAGGTCAGCCCGCCGAGGATGAACCACACCAGGCCCCACCAGAAGGTACGAATCTGCCAGCGGAAATGGCTTTCCAGCCAGGTGCCCCTGGTATCGTCGAGCTTGATGTAGTTCAGCACGATGGCGACGATGGCGGTGACGCCGGAAAACAGCGACAGCGCGTACAGCGCATAAATGACGGTGCTCAGGGTTTTGAGGCTGGCAAGTTTGTCGTCGGTCGGGGTGTCCATCAATTACGGGCTTTCTCGTAGATTGGCATCATCTTCGGCACCAGCGCATTGAGCGCCTGGATGCGGTTGGTCGGCGCCGGGTGGGTGCTGAGGAACTGCGGCGGGCCGTTGCCGCTGGCCTGGCTCATTTTTTCCCACAGGCTGATCGCGGCGTGCGGGTCGTAGCCTGCGCGAGCGGCAAGCTCGATGCCGTAGCGGTCCGCCTCGCTCTCGCTCTCGCGGCTGTTGGGCAGGGTCAACGCAATGTCGGCCACCGGCGCCAGCACGGTGAGATCGCGCCCGGCGAGGATGGAGCCGATTTGCAGACCGCCCTGTGTGGCCATCGCGCGCGACATGCGCTCGCGGCCGTGCCCCAGCAGCGCGTGGGAGATTTCGTGGCCCATGACCTGGGCGATTTCGTCGTCAGTCAGCTTGAGCTTGGTGATGATGCCGGTATAGATCGCCATCTTGCCGCCGGGCATGCACCAGGCATTGAGCGTGGGCTCGTCGATCACCGCGACCGACCATTTCCAGCTGCGGCTCGGCGGGTACATGGTGCCCGCCTGCACGATCAGCCGGTCGGTGATGCGCTTGACCCGGGCGTTCAGCGCCGCGTCGGTGCTGAGCTTGCCCTTCTGCTGTGCCTCGTTGACCGTTTGCGCATAGGCCTGCGCGGACGAGGCCTGCGCCTGCTCTTCCGAGACCAGCACCAGTTGCGAGCGTCCGGAGACCGGGTTGGTCTGGCAGCCCGTCAGGCCGGCGGCGAGCAAAACGATGACGGCGAAAAGTGTCTTCATGGCGTCTCCTTGTACCGGCATCCAGTCGATCAGATCCCGCGCAGCAGTTCGTTGATGCCGACCTTGGACAAGGTCTTCTCGTCGACCTTCTTCACGATCACCGCGCAATACAGACTATAGCTGCCATCCTTCGACGGCAGGTTGCCGGACACCACCACCGAGCCGGCGGGCACGCGGCCGTACATGACTTCGCCGGTTTCGCGGTCGTAGATCTTGGTCGACTGGCCGATATAGACGCCCATCGAGATCACGCAGTTGTCCTCGACGATCACGCCTTCGACCACCTCGGAACGCGCGCCGACGAAGCAGTTGTCGCCGATGATGGTGGGGTTGGCCTGCACCGGTTCGAGCACGCCGCCGATACCGACGCCGCCGGAGAGGTGCACGTTCTTGCCGATCTGCGCGCAGGAGCCGACCGTGGCCCAGGTGTCGACCATGGTGCCTTCGCCGACATAGGCGCCGATGTTGACGTAGGAGGGCATCAGCACCACGTTCTTGCCGATGTAGGAGCCCTTGCGCGCGGCCGCCGGCGGCACCACGCGGAAGCCGCCCTCGCGGAAGTCCTTGGAGTTGAAGTCGGCGAACTTGGAGGGCACCTTGTCGAAGTAGTTGGTGAAGCCGCCCTTGATGAAGGCATTGTCTTCCAGGCGGAACGACAGCAGCACGGCCTTCTTGATCCACTGGTGCGTGGTCCAGTTCTGCCCGTCAGTGCGCTCGGCGACACGAAGCTGGCCGTGGTCGAGCATGTCGATCACCGACATGACGGCATCCTTGACGGTGGCGTCGGCGTTGCGCGGGGTGATGTCGGCGCGGCGTTCGAATGCGTCTTCGATGATTTTCTGCAGGTCTTGCATGATGGTTTCCTTGAAAATAAGTGAGGGGTCAGGCGTGAGAGGTAAGGGATTTTGCGTGAATGGCGATGCGGTGTGCAGCCTCGACGCAGGCGTCCAGGCTGTCGACCAGCGCGATGCGGACGAAGCCCTTGCCCGGATTGACGTTGGCGGCGTCGCGCGCGAGGTAGCTGCCCGGCAGCACGGTGACGTGCTGTTTCTCATACAGGCCGCGCGCAAAGGCGGCATCGTCGCCGCCCGGCACGCGCGCCCACAGATAGAAGGCAGCATCGGGCGCCTCGAATTGCAGCACGTCCTTCAGCAGAGGCATCACGGCGGCGAACTTCTCGGCGTACTGGCGGCGGTTCTCGATCACGTGCGCTTCGTCGTTCCATGCCGCGACGCTGGCGGCTTGCACTGCCGGACTCATCGCGCTGCCGTGATAGGTGCGGTAGAGCAGGAATTTCTTCATCACCTCGGCGTCGCCCGCCACCATGCCGGAACGCAGGCCGGGCACGTTGGAGCGCTTGGACAGCGAGTTGAACACGATGAGATTTTTAAGGCCCCGGCTGAGCTGCTGCGCGGCGGTGAGCGCGCCCAAGGGCGGCTTGCCTTCCTCGAAATAGATTTCCGAATAGCATTCGTCGGCCGCGATGACGAAGCCATGCCGGTCGGACAGTTCGAACAGTTCCTTCCAGTCGGCCAGCGACATCACCTTGCCGGTGGGGTTGCCGGGCGAACACACGTAGACCAGGCTGATGCTTTCCCACAGGTCTTCCGGCACGCGTGACCAGTCCATGCGAAAGCCGTTTTCGGGCAAGGTGTTGAGGAAGAAAGGGCGGGCGCCGGCGAGCAGCGCCGCGCCTTCGTATATCTGGTAGAAAGGGTTGGGCGAGACGACCGTGCGGCGGCCATGGCGGCTCGAATCGACGGCGGCCTGGGCGAAGGCGAACAGCGCTTCTCTGGAACCGTTGGCCGGCAGTACCTCGGTCGCCGGGTCGAGTTTCACGCCATAGCGTCGCTCGGCCCACGCTGAGATGGCAGTGCGCAGCGCATCCGAGCCCTGAGTGATGGGATAATTCGCCAGCCCGCCAAGTCCGGCGATCAGCGCGTCCTTGATGAACTGGGGCGTGGGGTGCTTGGGCTCGCCGATCGACAGGTTGATCGGCGACAGTCCGGCATCCGGCGTGACGCCGGCGAACAGCTCGCGCAGTTTCTGGAACGGATACGGATGAAGTTGATCGAGACGCGGATTCATTGCTGTACGGAATTTAACCAAGCCACACATTATAAAGCCCCATGCCGTCGATTCCCTTGCAGCGCACGCTCGCCATCAGCAGTCTTGTCTACGCTGCCTCACTGTGGGGACTGGTATGGTATCCCTATCGCCTGTTGAGTGAGGCGGGCGTAGGCGGCATCGCGTCCAGCCTGTTCACCTATGCGACGCCCCTGCTGCTGATCGGCTGGCTGCATGGCCATGTGCTACGTGAGGCGCGCGGCCGCTGGCTGTGGCTTGCCGCGATCGGTTTGACGGCTGGCTGGACCAACCTGGCCTATGTGCTGGCGGTGCTCGAAGGCGAAGTGGTCCGGGTACTGCTGCTGTTTTATCTGTCGCCTCTGTGGACCGTGCTGTTTGCCCGTTTTCTGCTGCATGAGAAGCTCAATCGCGCCGGCTGGGCGGTGATGGCGCTGGCCGCGGGCGGCGCACTGGTGATGTTGTGGCAACCCGGCGACTGGCCGCTGCCGGCCAGTCGCGCCGAATGGCTGGGTCTGTCGGCGGGGGTGATGTTCGCGGCGAGCAACGTCATCAGCCGCCATCTGGAGGGCGTGGCGGAGGGTGCCAAGGCCGTGTCGGTATGGGCAGGGGTGGCGGTGCTGACCATGATCGGTCTGGCATTCAGGCCTGCCGAGCTCGGTTTCATGGCGGATGCCGCGCCCGCCACCTGGCTGTTGCTGATGGGGGTGGGGATTGCCATCGGCAGCATGACCTATGCCGTGCAATATGGCCTGGCGCGTGTACCGGCCAACCAGGCCATCGTCATCTTTTTGTTCGAATTGGTGGTCGCTGCTGTGGCGGCCTATTTCCTCTCCGACGAGCGCATGGGTGTGCAGGAATGGATCGGCGCCGTCATGATCGTCACCGCCAGCCTGTTTTCCGGCCATATGGAAAACGACCAATCGAAAGGGGAAAGCCATGTCTGACGGATTGCCTTCCACGCGCGTCACGGCCTTGCTGCATGCCGGCCTGCTGGTGTCGGATCTCGCGCGCGCAAAAACCTTCTACGAATCGGTGCTGGGGCTGACGCGGCATCCGAACCGGCCCGATCTGCCTTACCCCGGCGAATGGTACGACCTGGGCGGCGGCCAGCAACTACACCTGATGCAGCTGTCCAACCCCGATACCGGTTCGTTACGTCCCGAGCATGGCGGCCGCGACCGCCACATCGCGCTGGCAGTGGGCGATATGGCTGCATTGAAGCGCCGGCTCGATGCGGCAGGCGTGACGTACACAGCCAGCAAGTCGGGACGGGCGGCCTTGTTCTGCCGTGATCCCGATATGAATACGCTCGAGTTCGTCGAAGTCAGCTGAGCGTGGTTGTTGTCAACTTGTTGGCTTTACAACCACGGCCTGCCCTTTACGGGTAGATCGAGTCGAATAGCCGCAGGCCATCCCGCGCCAGCAGGGCGGCGCCGTAAGCGGCTTCAGTATGGGCGGCGCGCGCGACCGGGACGCCGAGCAGGCGCTCGCGGATGCGTGTCCAGACAGGATTGCGGGCGCCGCCGCCGGCCGTGTTGACCCGGCCAACCGGGGTGGCACCGAGTTCGGCGAGCAAGCCGTAGCCGCGCGCCTCGATGCGGGCAAGGCTTTCCAGCAGGCCGTGCAGGAATTCGGCGTCGTCGAGGGGGCGCGGCGTCAGGCGCGGCGAAAGCTGCGGGTCGTTGACCGGAAAACGTTCGCCAGGTTTGGGAAGCGGCAGGTAATCGAGCGGGCTGGCGATGCTCGGGTCGATTTTTTCGCTGAGCGCGGCCAGTTGGCCAACGTCGAAAAACTGCCGCAGCACCGCGCCGCCGGCGTTGCTGGCGCCGCCCGCGAGCCAGCGGTTGCCGAACCAGTGCGAATAGACACCGTGCTCGGTCGATTCCACCGGGGTGTCCGACAGCAGTTTCAGGACCAGCGTGCTGCCAAGCGAGGTCACGGCGTCGCCGCTTCGGCTCACGCCGGCTGCCAGAAACGCAGCGATGGAGTCGGTGGTGCCGGCGTGCACCATGCAGCCGGGGTTGATGCCGAGGTAGCGCGCACGCGGACGCGATACGGTGGCGAGCCGGGAACCGGGCGCGATGGGCACCGGGAGGTAGTCGACGTCGGCCAGGTATTCGACCCAGTCCGGCCATTTCAGCGCGTCGAGGTCGAGCCCTATCTTGAGGGCGTTGTGGTAGTCGGTCATCCCGACCCGGCCGGTCAGCAGGCCGGAGAGCCAGTCGGCCTGGTTAAGATAGAGCCGCGCACCGGTGAGGCCGAGCCGCTTTTTCAGCCACAGGATCTTGGCCAGCCCCGAGGTAACCGCGGCGGCAGGGTGGCCCGGCGTGGCGGTTTTCGCAATCAGGGCAGCTTCCTCGACCGCGCGGTCGTCGTTGTACAGCAGCGGCGGATGGCGTGGGCTGAGTTCCTCGTCGCAGGCGAGTATGGTGCCGGAGGTGCCGTCGAGCGCGATGTCCGACAACTGGGTGCGGATCGGCGGCGGCAGCGACGCGACCAGGTCCCACAGCGCCTCGCGCCAGATGCCGGCGCGCTCGTAGTCGTCCAGCGCGCCGAAATCGCGTTTGTCCTCGACGACGATCGCGCCTTCGGCGTCGATCACGCAACTGCGCGCGCCCGAGGTACCAAAGTCAATACCCAGAAAATACAATGGCTTATCCGCGTGTATTCGACTGGCGCTCGAACCGTGTGAGATCGACGCGCGGGACTGGCTGCCAGCCTTTCTTGCGATGCTCGGCGACCACGTTGGTGAAGATGCCGCCGCGTACGTAGAACTTGGCGGTGAGCCGCATGAAGCGGGGTTTCGTCACCTTCACCAGGTCATCAAGAATACGGTTGGTAACATCCTCATGGAAATGACCTTCCTCGCGGAAGCTCCACATGTAGAGCTTGAGGCTCTTCAGTTCGACGCAGGTCTTGTCGGGAATGTAGTCGAGGATCAGCGTGGCGAAATCGGGCTGTCGGGTCTTGGGACAAAGACATGTGAATTCAGGAACTTCCATGTGGATATGAAAGTCGCGTCCGGGTTTTGGGTTGGGGAAGGTTTCCAGGGTTTTGGCGGGCGTGGAGGGCATGGGGAGGCTCGGTGTAGAATGTGTCGAAAACAGAACGCCGTAAAAATCTAACGGCGCATTGAGACGACACCCATTATAAAAGCTTAGGTCCGCTGTCTTGCGTTTAACCCACATCAAACTTGCCGGTTTCAAGAGTTTCGTCGATCCCACCGTGATTCCTGTCCCCGCCCAGCTGACGGGGGTGGTGGGGCCGAACGGCTGCGGCAAGTCGAACGTCATCGACGCTGTGCGCTGGGTGCTCGGCGAATCGTCGGCCAAGCACCTGCGCGGCGAATCGATGCAGGACGTGATCTTCAACGGCTCGGGCACCAGGAAGCCGGCGTCGCGCGCCTCGGTCGAGCTGGCGTTCAACAACGAACTCGGCCGTGCCGCCGGGCAGTGGTCGCAATATGCCGAGATCTCGGTCAAGCGCGTGCTCGACCGCAGCGGCGACTCCACCTATTACATCAACAACATGCGGGTGCGGCGGCGCGACGTCGCCGACCTGTTCCTCGGCACCGGCGTCGGTGCGCGCGCCTACGCTATCATCGAGCAGGGCATGATCACGCGCCTGATCGAGGCCAAGCCCGAGGAACTGCGCGGCTATCTGGAAGAAGCCGCGGGTGTCTCCAAGTACCGGGAGCGCCGCAAGGAAACCGAGTCGCGGCTGAAGGACGCGCGTGACAACATGAACCGCGTCGAGGACATCCAGCGCGAACTCAAGACCCAGGTCGAGAAGCTCGCCGCGCAGGCCGAAGTCGCCCAGCATTACCGCAGTCTGCAAGCGGATTTGACGTTCTCGCAGCACCGTCTGTGGTTCGCCCGCAAGCACGACGCCGCCCAGCAACGCGCGCGCATCGACAAGGATCTCACCCAAGCGCAGAACAAACTGGAAGCCGAAACCGCGCGCCTGCGCCACATCGAATCCCTGCTCGAAACCGTGCGCCAGACCCAGTTCGCCGGGCAGGACACGCTCAACACCGCGCAGGCGGCCTACTACCAGGCACAATCGGAAGTCGCACGTATCGAACAGACCATGGCGCACCAGAACGCCACGCGCGAGCGGTTGTATCGCCAGGTGCAGGATCTTGGCGCGCGCGTCGAGGCGCAGCAGGCGCGTCGGACCGCCACGCAGGATGCGCTGCACGAGGTCAACGCGCAGCAACCCGGTCTCGAAGCCGCGTTGATGGAAGCCGAGGCCGCCGCACGTCAGGCCACCGACAGCACCCTGCCGGAGAAGGAAGCTGCGCTGCGCGTTGCGCAACAAGGCGTGGGCGAGGCGCAGCGCGTGGTGTCGCAACTGGACCAGTCGCGCCAGGTCGACGAAAACAGCCTCGGCCATACCAAGCGCCAGCTCGAGCAACTGGATGTGCGCCAGCGCCGGCTCGCCCAGGAACAGGCGCAGCTGCCGCGCCCGGATGCCGCCGGCCTGGCGCAAAAACAAGCCGAGCTCGAGGAACTGGCGCAGATATTGGCCACGGCACAGACCGGGCTCAAGGATGCCGAGACGGCATTGCCCGAACTCGACGCGGCACGCGCGCAGCACATGCGCGATCTCGAGGCCGCACGCAAAGCGCTGCACCAGACCGAGGCCGAACTCGCGGCACTGAAAAAACTGCAGGAAAGTCTCAAGGCCGACGAGAAGCTTGGCGCCTGGCTGCGCCAGCGCGGCCTGGATAGCGCGCCGCGCCTGTGGGAAAAACTGCGTGTCACCCCTGGCTGGGAAGCGGCCGTCGAGGCGGTGCTGCGAGAACGCCTGCAGTCCGTGTCAGCCGATGTCACCTCGGAATGGTTTGCCGACGCGCCGCCCGCGCGCCTCACCGTATGGACCGGACAAGGCGCGGCGACTGCCAGCGCGTCGGACCTGCTCAGCAGCAAGATTGCCAGCGACGATGCCGCTGCGCACGCAGCGCTTGCCGACTGGCTGGCCGGCGTGTACTGGGCCGACGATGCGGACGCTGCGCGCGCGCGTACAGCGAATCTCTCAGCCGGGGAAACGGTCGTGACGCCGCAAGGCCATCTCTTCACCCGCCACAGCGTCACGTTCCACGGGCCGCATACTGCGGTGGAAGGCATTCTTGCGCGCGGGCGCGAACTCGAACGGCTGACGACGGATGCGGTACGGTTGCGTGATGAAGTCGCCCAACTCGAAGCCGCCTACGCCGAGGCGCAGCAGGGCTACATGGAGCGCCAGCGCGATATCCAGGCCTTGCGCGCGCAAACCGGCCAGACGCAAAACCGCCACCACACCGCACAGATGGAACTACTGCGGCTGCAACAGGCGGTGGAGCGGGTGCAGAGCCGGGCGGCGCAGATCACGCAGGAACTCGAGGAAGTCACCCGTCAGCAAACCGGCGAGCGCACCATGCTGGAAACACTGGATGCTCGCCTCAAGGACTACCGCGCACAGGACGAGGCCGCCCGCGAAGCGCTCTATGCCGCGCGTCAGCAGCGCGACCAGGCCGACCGTGCGGTGTTCGATGCGCGCGAACTGCAGCGAGCGGCCGAACGGCGGCATCAGGAAGCCGGCTTCGCGCTGACCACCTGCACCAACAAGATCCAGGAACTCGCCGAGACGCTGGCACGCATCGAACAGGAAATCGCCGACGACGATGCCCGACTGGCCCAGGCACGCGACGAATTGGGCCACCTGCCAGCCGACGCGCTGGATGCCGAGTTGCAGGCAGCCCTGGCGACGCGCACCGAAACCGAAGCCGCGCTGGCCGCCGCGCGCGATGCACTGGAAGGGCTGACCGCCCAACTGCGCGGTCATGACGAGGCCCGGATGGCCTGCGAGCAGGGGCTCGACCCGCTGCGCCGCAGCATCGAGCAGTTGAAACTCAAGGACCAGGAAGCCATGCTGATGCAGTCGCAGTTCGAACTGCAACTGCGCGAGGCAGCCGCCGACGAGGCCAGCCTCGAATCGGGCCTGGCCGACAGTCCCAAGCCCAGCCAATTGCAGGCCGATATCAACCGCCTGCAGAACGAGATCGCCGCGCTCGGTGCGGTCAACCTCGCCGCACTGGACGAGCTGACCCAGGCGCAGGAGCGTTCCGAATACCTCGCCGCGCAATGTGCCGACTTGCTAGAAGCCGTCACCACGCTGGAAGACGCGATCCGCCGCATCGACCAGGAATCGCGCGCGCGGCTCAAGGAAACATTCGATACCGTGAACCAGCACATGGGCGAGCTGTTCCCGCAGCTGTTCGGTGGCGGCCAGGCACGGCTCATTCTCACCGGCGACGAACTGCTCGATGCCGGCGTGCAGGTGTTCGCGCAGCCGCCCGGCAAGAAGAACGCCTCGATCCACTTGCTGTCCGGCGGAGAGAAGACGCTCACCGCGCTGTCGCTGGTGTTCGCCATGTTCAAGCTCAACCCGGCGCCGTTCTGCCTGCTGGACGAGGTCGACGCGCCGCTCGACGACGCCAATACCGAGCGTTACTGCAACCTCGTCAAGGCGATGTCCGACCATACGCAGTTCCTCTTCATCACCCACAACCGCGTCACCATGGAAATGGCGCAGCACCTGGCCGGTGTCACCATGCAGGAACAGGGCGTGTCGCGCATCGTCGCGGTCGATGTGGATGAAGCGGTAGGGATGGTCGAAGCGGCCTAATTTCACGCACCTCTAGCCGATAGCCGCAGCTATCGGCGAAAATGGCGCTTTTGGCGCTTTCCCATACTCCCATGCTTGATATCCAGTTGCTGCGCAAAGACGCAGCCATCGTCGCCGAGCGCCTGGCCGCGCGCGGTTTTGTTCTCGATACGGCGCGCTTCGAAACCCTGGAAGCCGAACGCAAGACGATCCAGACCCGCACCCAGGAAGCGCAAAGCCGCCGCAATACCCTGTCCAAGCAGATCGGCATGATGAAGGGCAAGGGCGAGGACACCACGACGGTCATGGCCGAGGTGGCGGGGCTGGGCGACGAGCAGAAGCAGCTGGAATCGCGCCTGTCCGAATTGCAGGCCGAGCTCAACGATTTCCTCATGGGCGTGCCGAACCTGCCGCACGAATCGGTGGCGCACGGCTTGGACGAGACGGCCAACGTCGAGGTGAGCCGCTGGGGCACGCCGAAGCAGTTCGATTTCCCGGTGCGCGATCACGTCGACCTCGGCGAAGGCCTCGGCCAGCTCGATTTCGCGGCAGCGGTGAAAATCACCGGCAGCCGTTTCACCGTGATGAAGGGGCCGCTGGCGCGGCTGCACCGAGCGCTCGCCCAGTTCATGCTCGACGTGCACACGACGGAGCATGGCTACACGGAAGTCTATGTGCCGTATCTGGTCAACGCCGATTCGATGCGCGGTACCGGAAACCTGCCCAAGTTCGAGGAAGATTTATTCCAGGTCCCGCGGCCGGACGCCGACAAGCTCTACCTCATCCCCACCGCCGAAGTCCCGGTGACCAACCTGCTGCGTGACGAGATCGTTCCCGCCGAATCGCTGCCGCTGAAGTTCGTCGCCCACACCCCGTGCTTCCGCTCGGAGGCGGGTTCCTACGGCCGCGACACGCGCGGCATGATCCGCCAGCACCAGTTCGACAAGGTGGAACTGGTGCAGATGGTGAAGCCGGAGGACTCCTACGCCGCGCTGGAGGCGCTGACCGCCAACGCCGAGGCGATCCTGCAGAAGCTCGGTCTGCCGTATCGCAAGATGGCGCTGTGCAGCGGCGATATGGGCTTCTCGGCGGCCAAGACCTACGACCTCGAGGTGTGGCTGCCCGCGCAGAACACCTACCGCGAGATTTCCTCCTGCTCGAATTTCGAGGCCTTCCAGGCGCGCCGCATGCAGGCGCGTTTCAAGGCGGGGCAGGGCAAGCCTGAGTTATTGCACACGCTGAACGGGTCGGGACTGGCGGTGGGGCGCACGCTGGTGGCGATCCTGGAGAACTACCAGAATGCCGATGGAAGCGTGACCGTGCCGGAGGCGTTGCGGCCGTGGATGGGCGGGCTGGAGCGGCTGACCGCCGCATGAAGGGGACTTTTGGCGTGGCAGGTCAGCCGGGTGTAGGCAGGCCGGCTTCGCTGTTTCCCAGATTGATCAGCGGGTTGTATTCGGGCTCCAGCCGCATCAGGATGTCGTAGTAATTGCGGATGTTCTCGGCGAACAGCAATGCCTCGGTGCCGCGGGCATAGCCGTATTTCATTACCTTGGCAAAGTCGCCGCGGCCCAGATAGGGCAGGGCCGCTTTCACGTCCGCCCAGCTGTCCGGACTGCCGCCGCGCGCCTGCGCGATGCGTCGCGCATCTTCCAGATGGCCCTGCCCCTGGTTGTAGGCAGCCAGCGCCAGCCAGGTGCGATCGGGCTCGGGAATGCGGGCAGGCAGTGCATCCTTCAGCATGGCCAGGTAGCGTGCGCCGCCGAGGATGCTCTGACGTGCATTGAGCCGATTGCCGATCCCCATGCGGTCGGCCGTTTCGGCGGTCAGCATCATCAAACCACGCACACCGGTCGGCGAGGTGGCAGACGGATCCCACTGTGATTCCTGATAGCCAATCGCGGCCAGCAGACGCCAGTCGATGCCGGTGAGCGTCTGGGCTTCCTGGAAATATCGGCGCAGATCCGGCAGGCGTTGTGGACGGCGTTGCATGATGCCGAGGATGTCCGTGCTGTCCAGCCGCTTGACGTGGCCGAAGTAACGCTCGTAGATGCGTTTGATGGTGCCGTCCCTGCGCGCCTGTTCGATGAAGCGGGCCAGCGAATTGCGCAGGATGAGCGAGCTGTGTTTCGGCAGCGCCCATACGATCTTCTGGGTGTCGGGCAGGTCGAAGGCCACCGCCAGTTCGGGATAGAAGGTGCGCACGGGATCGAAATCCATGCCGTTGATGACCACCGCGTCGTATTTGCCGGCCTGCAGTTGCGCCAGCAGTTCGTCCGGCCAGACATTGTCCAGCGCGGACCAGGACAGCTTGGGATACTTGCGCTTCAGACGCATCAGCATGGGCGTATGGCCGGAACCGATGATCAATGCCAGCTTCTTGCCGGACAGGGCAGCGATGTCGCGAGGTGCCTGCTCGCTGGCGCGATAGACGATATGGACCGGCGTCTCGAATAAAACCGGGCCGGCAATCAGATGGCGATCCTTGACTACCGCTTGTGGCAAGGTCGCTGCCGCCAGATGGATCTGGCGGTTCTCAAGCAAGTCGAACAGGGCTTCGGGCCGGGGCTTCGTCGTCCACGCGAGCGTCCAGTTCTGCGACTGGCCGTATGCCTGGATCAAATCGTGTTCGAAGCCGGCAGCCTCGCCGTTACGGGCGATATAGTAGGTCGCAGGGCTGTTGCGTACGCCCACCTGCAATTCGCCGCTGGTTTCGGACGGTGGAATGGGACGACCGCAGGCAGCCAGTGCCAGTGTCAGCGCCAGTGCAGCCAATCTCCCGATCCATCCCTTTGTTTTTATGATGGGCATGAATACAGTCTGAACGAGAGCGAAATTTTCGTCCAGCAAACCGCCCGACTCGGTTACAATACGCGCCGCCGGAGAGGTGGCAGAGTGGTCGAATGTACCTGACTCGAAATCAGGCGTGAGCGCAAGTTCACCGTGGGTTCGAATCCCACCCTCTCCGCCAATTACCGTCCAGTCGCTTTAGACGCTTGAATTTACTGGAAGTCTTGTAAACAAGCGGACGGTATCAACGTGGCAGCTACACCGGGGTGTCGCCCGGATTCGTCCAGCAGACGTAAAAACAACATTCCCGATATTGCCAAACGCGGAAACCTGTAGGTTACGCACGCGAGGACTCGATACCGATTCGAAGCCCGCGTCGTGCTGGCCCGGTCTCGACAGTTGAGTATGCCGGCAAGATGGGCGAGTCAGACCTCGCTGACGGCCGTCATGTGCGATACCCCGTCCTGGTCCACGCTGTCGATGCGCACGGTGTAGCCCCACAGGCGGGCGACGTGGCGCAACATCTCCGGTGTCGACTCGCCCAATGGACGGCGGTCGTGCATATAGTGACGCAGGCTGAGCGAGCGGTTTCCGAAAACGTCGACCTCGTAGACCTGGATGTTGGGCTCGCGATTGCCCAGATTGTATTGCTCGGCGAGCTGCTGACGGACGGCGCGGTAGCCGGCGTCGTCGTGGATCGCGGTGACTTCCAGCTTCTCCTCGGTGTCGTCGTCGACCATGGTAAACAGCTTGAAGTCGCGGATCAGTTTGGGCGAGAGATATTGCGCGATAAAGCTCTCGTCCTTGAAGTTGCGCATGGCGAAGTCCAGCGACTTCACCCAGTCGCTGCCGGCAAGCTCGGGGAACCAGCGGTGGTCCTCCTCGGTGGGGTGTTCGCAGATGCGACGCAGGTCGGTGAACATGGCGAAGCCCAGCGCGTACGGGTTGATGCCATTGTAATGGCGGCTGTTGTAGGGCGGCTGGTAGACCACGTTGGTGTGCGACTGCAGGAACTCCATCATGAAGCCATCGGTGAGTTTGCCTTCCTCGTACAGGTGGTTCAGCAGGGTGTAGTGCCAGAAGGTGGCCCAGCCCTCATTCATCACCTGGGTCTGGCGCTGCGGGTAGAAATACTGCGCGATCTTCCTGACGATGCGGACGATCTCGCGCTGCCAGGGCTCCAATCGCGGCGCATTCTTCTCGATGAAATACAGCAGGTTCTCCTGCGGTTCGCTGGGAAAGCGGGCCGCAAGTTTTTCCTGCCCTGCCGCCTGCCTGGTCGGCAGGGTGCGCCACAGGTCATTGACCTGGGATTGCAGATAGGCCTCGCGTTCGGTCTGGCGCAGCTGCTCCTTGGCCATCGAGAGCCGGGTCGGGCGCTTGTAGCGGTCGACGCCGAGGTTCATCAGGGCGTGACAGGAATCGAGCAGTTCCTCGACGGCTTCTTCGCCGTGCCGCTGTTCGCAGTCGGCGATATAGTTGCGGGCGAACACCAGATAGTCGAGGATGCCTTCGGCATCGGTCCAGGTGCGGAACAGGTAGTTGCCCTTGAAGAAGGAGTTGTGGCCATAGGCGGCATGGGCGATCACCAGCGCCTGCATGGTCATCGTGTTCTCTTCCATCAGATAGGCAATGCAGGGGCTGGAGTTGATGACGATCTCGTAGGCCAGCCCCATCTGCCCGCGCTTGTAGCCTTTCTGGGTGGCGAGGAACTGCTTGCCGTAGGACCAGTGGTGATAGCCTACCGGCATGCCGACCGAGGAATAGGCATCGATCATCTGCTCGGAGGTGATGATCTCGATCTGGCTAGGATAGGTGTCGAGGCCATAGTGCGCGGCCACCCGCGCGATTTCGCGGTCGTAGCGGTCGAGCAACTCGAAGCCCCATTCGGAGCCTTCGGACAGGGGCTGGCGTGAAGCGACGGGCGGGATCGGCGCGATGTCGGATTCCATTTCGGGTTCCATCTCAGGCCACCTTCTTCCTGAACAGTTCTCGGAATACCGGATAGATATCTTCCAGCGTGAGAATGCGCTGCATGGCGAAGCGCGGGCTCGCCGCCTTCACCCGCTCGTATTCGTGCCACAGGCTTTGCGGCTCCTCGGCCTCGATCTCCACATAGGCGAAGTACTGCGTCAGCGGCAGGATGCTTTGCAGCAGCAGCTCGCGACAGCGCGGCGAGTCATCCTGCCAGTTGTCGCCATCCGAAGCCTGGGCGGCATAGATGTTCCAGTTGGCACTCGGGTAGCGTTCGCGGATGATGTCGTGCATCAGTTCGAGGGCACTCGATACTACGGTGCCACCGCTTTCGCGTGAACTGAAGAAGTCCTCCTCGTCGACTTCCTTGGCCACGGTGTGGTGGCGAATGAACACCACGTCGATGCGCTCGTAGCTCTTGGTCAGGAAGAGATAGAGCAGCATGAAGAAGCGCTTGGCGATATTCTTGCGGTCCTCGTCCATCGAGCCCGACACGTCCATCAGGCAGAACATCACCGCCTGGCTGCTGGGTGTCGGCTGGTCGACCCGGTTGGCGTAGCGCAGGTCCCAGGTGTCGATGAAGGGGACGGCGGCAAGCCGGGCCTTGAAGGACGCGATCTCCTCGCGCAGTTCGTCGGCTTCCGTGCTCGCACCCAGCCCGTTTGCCTCCAGCTCGGCAAGCTTTTCCTCGGCCTCCCTCAGCGCGTCGCGCGGACCGGCTGCCATGGCGAGCCGGCGCCCGATGGCCTGCTTCATCGAGCGCACCACGTGCAGGTTGGACGGGTTGCCCTGGCTGACGAAGCCGGCACGGGCCTTCTTCACTTCAGGGACGGCGGCGAGCTGTTTCTTTACCAGGTCCGGCAGCGCCAGATCCTGGAAGAAGTAGTCCATGAATTCTTCCTTGGACAGCTCGAACACAAAGTCGTCCATGCTCTCGTCAGCCGGACCGCCGCCGCTTCCGGCTCCGCCGCCGCCCTCAGGACGATCCACCCGATCGCCGGTGACGAAGTCGCGGTTGCCCGGCAGCACGATGTTGCGGCGGCCGCCGGGGCCATGGTGGAAGATGGGCTCGGACAGATCCTTGGAGGGAATGGAGATCTTCTCGCCGCGCTCCAGATCCGTCACCTTGCGGCCGGACACGACATCCGACGCCGCCTTGCGGATCTGCGCCTTGAAGCGGCGCAGGAAACGCTGCCGGTTGACGGCGCTGCGGTTCTTGCCGGAGAGACGACGGTCTACAAGCCGGTTCATGACTTACCTCTCAGGACGCCTTTCTCGCGCGCAGATACCACTCGGCCAGCAGGCGCACCTGCTTGTCAGTGTAACCCTTGTCGACCATGCGCTGGACGAAGTCCTGGTGCTTCTTCTGTTCGTCGCTGGACGCCTTGGCGTTGAACGAGATCACCGGCAGCAGGTCCTCGGTGCTGGAGAACATGCGCTTCTCGATCACCACGCGCAGCTTCTCGTAGCTGGTCCAGGCCGGATTCTTGCCGTGGTTCTGGGCGCGTGCGCGCAGCACGAAGTTGACCACCTCGTGGCGGAAGTCCTTCGGGTTGGCGATGCCGGCAGGCTTTTCGATCTTCTCCAGTTCGGTATTGAGCTGGGCGCGGTCGAGAACCTCGCCGGTGTCGGGGTCGCGGAATTCCTGATCCTGGATCCACATGTCAGCGTAGGTCACGTAGCGGTCGAAGATGTTCTGGCCGTATTCCGAGTAGGACTCCAGATAGGCGGTCTGCAACTCCTTCTCGATGTACTCGGCGTAGTGTGGCGACAGGTATTCCTTCAGGTAGGCGATATAGCGCTGCTCCACCTCGGGCGGAAGCTGTTCCTGCTCGATCTGCTGTTCCAGCACGTAGAGCAGATGCACCGGGTTGGCGGCGATTTCGCTGTGGTCGAAGTTGAACACGCGCGACAGGATCTTGAAGGCGAAACGGGTCGAGATGCCGGTCATGCCTTCGTCGACGCCGGCGAAGTCGCGATATTCCTGGTAGCTCTTGGCCTTGGGGTCGGTGTCCTTGAGGTTCTCGCCGTCATAGACGCGCATCTTGGAATAGATGCTGGAATTTTCCGGCTCTTTCAGACGGGTCAGGACCGAGAACTGCGCCAGCATTTCCAGCGTGCCGGGCGCGCAGGGCGATTCCGACAGCGAACTGTGCTGCAGGAGTTTCTCGTAGATCTTCACCTCCTCGGACACGCGGAGGCAGTAGGGCACCTTGACGATGTAGATGCGGTCGAGGAAGGCCTCGTTGTTCTTGTTGTTGCGGAAGGTGGTCCACTCCGACTCGTTGCTGTGCGCCAGCACCACGCCGTCGAAGGGAATCGCGCCGAAGCCCTCGGTGCCCTTGTAGTTGCCTTCCTGTGTGGCGGTCAGGAGCGGATGCAGCACCTTGATCGGCGCCTTGAACATCTCGACGAACTCCATCAGGCCCTGGTTGGACAGGGACAGTCCGCCCGAATAGCTGTAGGCGTCGGGGTCGTCCTGCGAATATTTTTCCAGCTTGCGGATATCCACCTTGCCAACCAGCGAGGAGATGTCCTGGTTATTCTCGTCGCCCGGCTCGGTCTTGGATATGCCGACCTGGCCCAGCACCGAAGGCCAGCGCTTGACCACGCGAAACTTGGTGATGTCGCCGTTGTACTCATGCAGCCGCTTCACCGCCCAGGGCGACAGTACCTTGCCGAGATAGCGGAGTGCAATGCCATATTCCTGCAACAGAATGTCACCATCCTCGTCGGCCGAGAACAGTGACAGCGGCGAGTCGTTCACCGGCGAGCCCTTGATGGCGTAGAACGGCGCCTTCTCCATCAGGTGCTTGAGCTTCTCCGCCAGCGAGGATTTTCCGCCGCCCACCGGGCCCAGCAGATAGAGGATCTGCTTTTTCTCTTCCAGGCCTTGTGCCGCATGCCGGAAATAGGACACGATCTGCTCGATCGTGTCTTCCATGCCGTAAAAATCCTTGAAGGCCGGATAGATCTTGATGACCTTGTTGGAGAACAGGCGGGACAATCGGGGATCCTTCCGGGTATCCACCAGTTCCGGCTCGCCGATCGCCGCCAGCATGCGTTCGGCGGAGCTCGCGTAAGCCATCCGGTCCTGCTTGCAGATATCCAGGAATTCCTCGAGGGTGAATTCCTCTTCTTCTCTGCGGTAGCGTTCGATGTACTGGTTGAACAAGCTCATGGAGTCCTCCTGTTCGGTGAATCGATGTTAGGCCTGATCCTGCTGTCGCAATGATCGTGCCATGTTCTTTTTAGCGGCCAAAAGTTCGACCGGGTTGAGCACAAATAGTGCGACGGAAGAAATGCATGCCGATCAAAACCAGTGCATCTCCCGGAAGCTGCACAGGCATGGGGCATATTTCTGTCACTCGCACCGGCATGGGGCGGAATCGAGCAGAAAATTGACCTCCCATCCATACTACGGAGAGTAGACCAGGGTTGATTCGATTCCAGTAGAGATCGGTTGAGTGGGGAGGGCCGGATGATTTACAACGTAGATGGACGGCAAGATACCCCGTCTCCGCATGCCTGCCGATAATTCGGTTTCATGGGTCGGAGTGCTTCGCCGCGGGCAGCGGCAATATTGACGCTGCCAGGATTTCGAACGATAAGCGGGTTATTTGGACTTGGGTTTTTTCCTGATTTCCTGCATCCGTTCCCGCCATTCGTTCAAGGCCTCATCCTCTATCTCCAGTTGTATCGCCACGACTTCCAGAGCGCTCAGTTTTTTGTCTTCCAGCCTGCGCGTCAGTTTCTCGCGCATTCTGGACAGCAGTCGCTCGGTTTCTTCCTTGGACAGGTGTCTGGCTTTTTCAAGATAGGCTTCGGAAGGTGTCTTTCTCATCGCAATTTATCCTTTTTGTGTATGTGTATTGGAAACCGCTGGTTTTAATGCTACTCGTTTATACAAGTCGCTCGCTACCTTGGCGGGGATAATAAGGACAGGGTCAACGGCCGGCCCCAAGCCCAGCGGTTCACATCGCCCGCCCGCGGCCGCAGCGGACAGGCAACGACCGGAAACGAATCGCCTCAATGACGACCGAAAGGACGGGGATGAAAATCAAATCCAGGGATTTCCAGGTACAGGAAGGGGACAAGGTCAACCTCAAGAAGTGGCCGACACGCGTGAAACCGCTCTACAAATCCAAGGAGCAGTACCAAAAGCTCCTTGAGGACCAGGTGTCTGAACTGAGCGCGCTGCAACAGCTGCACTATGCGTCCAACCGCTATGCGGTCCTGCTGGTTTTTCAGGCCATGGATGCCGCCGGCAAGGATGGCGCCATCAAGCACGTGATGTCCGGAATCAATCCCCAAGGCTGCCAGGTATTCAGCTTCAAGCATCCGAGCGCGACCGAGCTCGAGCATGATTTTCTATGGCGAACCACGCAGTCCTTGCCGGAACGCGGTCGCATCGGCATCTTCAACCGCTCCTATTACGAGGAAGTGCTGATCGTGCGTGTCCATCCGGAGATTCTCCGCAGTCAGGGGATTCCGGACGGGCTACTCAATGAAAAAACGATCTGGAAGGAACGCTATCGTTCCATCGTCGACCTGGAAAACCATCTCCACCGGAACGGCACGCGGATCATCAAGTTTTTTCTGCACCTTTCGAAGGAAGAACAGCGGAAACGTTTCATCGATCGCATCGACGAGCCCGATAAAAACTGGAAGTTCAGCCAGGCGGATCTCGTCGAGCGCGGGTTCTGGAACGATTACATGAAGGCCTATGAGGCGTGCCTGAGTGCAACGAGCACCCAACGCGCGCCCTGGTACGTGGTACCTGCCGACGACAAGGAAAATGCTCGGTTGATCATTGCCCGGATCGTTGTCGATACCTTCAGATCGCTCCGGATGCAGTACCCCAAGACCGACGCCAAGCATCGGCAGGAATTGCTGTCGATCCGTCAGCAACTGGTGAACGAAGCCCCGGATAACTGAGGCCTCGCCAGATTGATGGCATCTCAGATCCGGACGAAATAGGGGAGCGCGGTCAATGCGACCCCGATGGCGACCAACAGGAAGGTGTTGGAAACGAAATACGGAAAGACCATGAGCGCAAGCCCGCAAAATAACGGAACGATCGCCTGCTGCTTCTTGCCGTACAGGAAGAAGCCCAGCCCGATCGAGCCGAAAAGCAATCCCCATAAAATTGTCGACATGCTCATTGTGGTCTCGCGCCTTGTCCTGGAATCGAAGCGCCTATCGGGATCGATGGCGGGCGCAACATATTGAATAAATCCGTCAAATCAGTTTGTTACGGGGCATTCTTGATTGCGCCCTCACGATTTCCGGCGTGCGGCCTTCTCGCGCAGGTTTCCTTGCCACTGGCATCCGGGTTGCGTGCAGCGAAATCGCCGCTGCCTGACGAAGAGGCTCAGGATACGGTCGATGAGGCGACGGCGGATCCGGATCAATCCGTGCTGTCGGCATAGCGGGCACAAATAGGAATCGAGTTCGATAACACAGGATGCCTTCGGATATTGCCGGAAAGAAGAAAGAGAGCGTTCGGTCACGTCGTCTGGATACGAAACATCTACAGCCTGGCTGGTTGATGGCATTGACCCGAACGCATCCCCCCAGTTCCGGAAATCAAGGGTCAGCGCGGAGCATCCGGTGGCGCCGCGTCGTTGGCCTCGATGCCGTAGGGCTCGAAGCTGTAGTGTTCCGGCTTGATCGACGCAATGAGGCGGTCGAGGCTGGGTGCGCCAATGTTGACGGGAACAGGTACGACCTGTCTGGCATCGACGACCTGCCGCACACGGTCCCAATCGATGGTCGGCCAGTCCCGGCTTCTGGACTGCGAGATGGCATCGATCGCGCGCATGAGGAGGCTGTCCTGGTCGCCGGGATATTCCCCCACCGGTGCGGATACGCTGAGATAGAGTTGATGCTTGCGGTATCCCGCCAGCACCGGTTGGTTGATGATTCTCACTGGCGTCCCCTTGGGCACCTTGGGAAACAGATAGGCCGCATTCTCTGGATACAGATGGACGCAGCCATGGCTGACTTCCATCCCTACGCCCCACGGCCGGTTGGTGCCGTGAATGAAGATTTGCGAAAACCCGGTTTCCAGGGCGAGCATGCCCATGGGATTGTTGGGTCCAGGGGGAAAGTAATCGGGAAAATTGGCTTCGCCCTGTCGATGATGCTCGGCCTGGATGTCCTTGGGAACGATCCAGGCGGGATCCTTGTATTTGGCGATGATCCGGGTACTGCCCAGCGGCGTTGGCCAGCCAGGACGGGCGATTCCAATGGGAAAGGTGACCACCGTTGCCGCTTCATTGGCTTTGTGGCGCGGGAAATAATAAAGCCGGCGCTGGGGAATGTTCACGACGATACCGACCCATGGCCGCGGCGGCAGGATGAATTCGGACGGAACGACGACCGGGGTTCCCTCGCCAGGCAGCCAGACCGACATTCCCGGATTGGCGCGGGTGATTTCGTCATAGCCGAGGTCATAATGCCGGGCGATGTCCAGCAAGGTGTTACGTGCGTCAGCCGTCACCACCTGCAGCCGGCCGACGAGGTTGCTGCCATCGGTTGGCAACGGAAACGTCGCGCTCCAAGCTGGGGTGACCCACCACGCCAGCAGCAGGACAAGCACTTGCAGGCCGGGAACTGAACGCAAGATAGCGGTCGGAGAAGGGGAGTGCATGATGCATTTCATGGGTTGATCATGGAGGTCCTGAATTGCGATTCAGTTTGAATGCGTTGTTGGCTGCCGTCATCCTGGGGATATCCACGATCTCCCGGGCAGCCGGAGGGGTGGACTGGGTGCTGGTGGATACCCAGGCGCTGACCCTGACGGTGTTTTCCGCTGAAAACCGTGTCCTGGCCCGTTTCCACAACATCGCGATCGGTAGCGGCGGCGTCGCCGAAATCCATCGCCGGGGCGACGAAACCACGCCGCGCGGCATATTCCACGTCACCTGGATCGATCGCCACAGCCGCTTCAACACCTTCTACGGCCTCGATTACCCGTCTGCTCCTGTCGCCCGCCATGCGTATGACGCCGGCACTCTCAGTCAGGCGCAATTCGATGCCATCATGCAGGCCTTGCGACATCACCGCACGCCACCCCAGGATACGCCGCTCGGCGGCCAGATTGGAATCCATGGACTCGGTGGCGGCAACCCCGACGTCCAACAGGCGGTCAACTGGACCAACGGCTGCGTGGCGCTCACCAACCGCGACATCCGGCGGCTTGCCCAATGGATGCATGTGGGTACGCGCGTGATCATTCGCTGAAATTCCCGCTGCCGCTCCAACGTATCGGTATCGGCCACTCAAACCAGTCCGACTTGATTGATGCCGGCGGATAGACGGTCCCAGGCCGTCTGTCCGTCGGACCAGCAAAAATTACTTCTGCATTGTTTTCTTGAACATGCGGTCGATTTTCTCGGCCAGCTTGTCGACTTCCTGCATGGCCTTGTCGGCTTCGGCCTTCGCCGCATTGGCAGTGGAGTTGGCCTGGTCGGCAGTCGACTTGGCCCCGTCGGCGGTCGCGTTGGCCTGGTCAGCCTTTTGCGAAGCCTGGGCGGCGGCAGTCTTGGCGGCATTGGCGTTGGCATTGGCCTCATCGGCTTTTTTCGATGCCTGGTCTGCCGTGGCCTGAGCCTTGTTCAGTGCGTCGGTCGTGGCGCAGCCGCCCAGCAAGGCTGCGCAAACCAAAGAAATACCGAGGAGGGAAAACATTTTGTACGAGCGTGCTTGGTTCATTTTTTTGCTCCAGAATTATTAAAGGTCTTGGAAAGCGCCGCACAAGCCAGAACGCGGCGTGACAATCAGTCGGACACTGCCGGAGCGGTGCGGCTGATGTGCTCATCTTAGAGAATGGGCAGCATGTAGAAATAAAAATCGGATTTTGGTTCCGTAATCGCCCAGCCAGAGCCGGATTCCCGCTCAATGAGCACCGCTGGCGACCGGTGCGCTCCCCCGTTTGGGCGGACGGGCCAGCCAGACCATCAACATCAGGGCAACGAAGAAGCAGCCTGACAGCCAGAAGATATCATTGGTTGCCAGCAGTACCGCCTGCTGATTGATGATCCGCTCCAGCATGGCCGGGTCCGTGGCCGGATTGCCCAGGCTGCCGAGGGCGTCGGCAGCCGACGGGTCGAAAGCCGAGACATGCGAGGTCAGGATGCTGTGATGGAACTCGGCGCGGCGGTCCCAAAGAGTGATGCTGAGTGAGGTACCGAAACTGCCGGCCAGGATGCGGGAAAAGTTCGACAGGCCGGTGGCGCTAGGCATCATGTGGGGCGGAATATCCGCCAGCGTAAGGGCGGTCAGCGGCACGAAGAAGCTCGCGACGCCGAAGCCCATCAGCAGGCGCGGAATCACGATGTGCTGGAAAGTGACGTCGGAGTTGAAATTGCTGTTCCAGAACGACACCGCGGCGAACACCATGAAACTGAAGGTGGCCCAGATGCGCAGGTCGACCTTGTGCATGTACTTGCCTACGAACGCGGACAGGAACACCGGCAGGATGCCGATGGGCGCGGCGGCCATGCCCGCCCAGGTGGCGGTGTAGCCCATGTTGGTCTGCAGCCATAGCGGCAGGATCACGACGTTGCCGAAGAACACCAGGTAGCCGACGCTCAGGATGACCGTGCCGACCAGGAAGTTGCGTTGGCCGAACAGATGGAAGTCCACCACCGGGTGGCGGTCGGTCAGCTCCCAGACTACCAGCACGCTCAGTGCCACCACGGAGACGACCGCCAGGGCGGCGATGGTGCCGGACTCGAACCAGTCCAGCTCGTTGCCCTTGTCCAGCAGGATCTGCAGCGCGCCCACGCCCAGCACCAGCAGCACCAAGCCCACCTTGTCGATGGGCACGACCTGGGTTGCGCTGGAGCGCTTGCCGAGAATCGTCCAGGTCAGGAAGGCCGACAGCAGGCCGACCGGCAGGTTGATGTAGAAGATCCACGGCCAGTTGATGTTGTCAGTAATCCAGCCGCCGAGGATCGGCCCCAGGATGGGCGCGACGATGACCGTCATCGACCAGAGCGCCAGCGCGAGTCCCTTCTTTTCCGGCGGGTAATTGTTCAGCAGCAGGCTCTGCGAGAGCGGGATCATCGGCCCCGCCACGGCGCCCTGCAGGACGCGCGCGGCGATCAGGACCGGCAGGCTGGAGGCCAGGCCGCACAGCCAGGAGGCGAGGGTGAACAGCAGGGTGGACAGCACGAACAGTCGGACGTCGCCGAAACGACGCGACAGCCAGCCGGTCAGCGGCAGGGCGATGGCGTTGCTGACGGCGAAGGAAGTAATGACCCAGGTGCCCTGGTTCGGGCTCACGGCCAGGTCGCCTGAAATCGCCGGCAGCGAGACGTTGGCGATCGACGTGTCCAGTACCTGCATGAAGGTGCCCAGGCTCAGGCCCAGAGTCAGCAGGACCAGAGTGGGACCGTGCAACGGAGGATGGGCCATGGCGCCCGGCTCAGCCCGTATGGACCAGGTTGGCCCGCAGGATGGAGCGGATCAGTGCATCCGCACCGGTCGCGTCTTCCACCGGCGTGACGTAACGGGTTGCGGGATGCGAGTCTGCCTTGCCGGCTGCAGCGGTTTCCACTTCAACTTTCATCGACAAGCCGACCCGTAAAGGATGTTCGGCCAATTCCTTGGTGTCGAGGGCGATGCGCACTGGCAGGCGCTGGACGATCTTGATCCAGTTGCCGCTGGCGTTCTGTGCCGGCAACAGGGAGAACACGCTGCCCGTACCGGGCGACAGGCCCGCGACGGTGCCGTGGAAGATCGTGCCGCTGCCGTAGAGATCGGAAACCAGTTGCACTGGCTGACCGATGTGCATGCCCTTGAGCTGGTCTTCCTTGAAATTGGCCTCCACCCACAGCTGGGTCATTGGCACGATGGCCATGAGCGCCATGCCGGGTGCAACCTGTTGGCCGACCTGGACCGAGCGCTTGGCCACCTGTCCATCGGAAGGCGCCCGGATTTCGCAGCGATTCAGGGCCAGCCAGGCTTCGCGCAGCCGGGCTTCGGCCTGTTTGACGGCCGGATGAGTCGCCACCGAGGTGCCACCCACTTCGGCTTTCGAAGCTGCCAACTGGGCGCGCGCCAGATCGAGCTCGGATCGGGCCTGGTCACGCGCGGCGCGGGCATGCTCGGCTTCCTCGCGCGAGATCGCATCGACGGCGACCGCCCGCTCGCGCCGCACCAGATCGGCCGCGGCCTGTTCCAGGATGCGTTGCTTCACGGCCAGATTGGCGGTCTGCTGGGCGTGGGCTTCGAAGGTCTGGCTGATCCGGCGCACGATTTCCCCCAGATCGGCCTCGGCCTTGGCGAGGGACAGCCTGGCATCGGTATCGTCCAGCTTCACCACGACCTGGCCCTGCTTGACGAAGTCGGTGTCGTCGGCCAGTACCGCCACCACCGAACCGGCCACACGCGGCGTGGCTCGCACCAGATTGCCGGCCACGTAGGCGTCGTCGGTACTTTCGTGTCCGCGGCTGTGCAGGAACCAGCGTACGCCCCAAATCGTCCCGGCAATGAGAAAAATCAGGGCCAGGATCGTCAGCAGGCGTTTGCGTTTGGCCGGATTGGCTTCCGGAGGATCAATGGTCATGGGGCAGGGTCCTTGTGGAGGGCGTCGCCGCCCAATGCCTTGAACAGCGCCACACGGGCGCGCAGGCGGGCGGCCTGGACCTCGATCTCATTCATGCGCTGGGCGAGGACGGCACTGTTCGCTTCGAGTGCGTCGAGCGGGCTGGCCAACCCGATCTGCCGGCGCTGTTCCGCCAGGGAACGGGTCTGTTCGGTTTCATGCAGCGCCAGTCGCTGCGCCTGACTGCGGTGCTCCAGGCTCGCAATCAGGGCATACGCATCGGCGGCCTGGCGGGCAGCTTCCAGGATGGTGCGGTTATAGACCGCCACGGATGCGGCGTAATCCGCTTCGCGCATGCCGAGTTTCGCGCTCAGGGTCTGGCGGTTGAAGATCGGCAGATGCAGGGCCGGACCGATCGATGCGGACAGGCTGTTGGCCTGGAACAGCTTGCTGAGATCGAGGGTTTCCAGGCCGATCATCATGCGCAGATCCAGATTGGGGTAGAAATCCGCCTTGGCTGCCGCACTCCGGTCGGAAGCGGCTTCAACCTGGCTGCGCAACGCCGCCACATCGGGTCGGCGGGCCAGCCAGTCCAACGGCAGACGGGCTGGCAGGGCTGGGAGCCGGGCGTCGAGTTCAGGCATCGGCAGACTGGCAGCGTGGTCCGGGTCGCTGCCGATCAGGGCGCTCATGCGATAGCGCAGCGCGCGCGCCAGATAGTCCAGACTGCGGGTCCAGTCCTCGTCCAGATCCAACTTTTTGCGCGCATCGATCAGGGGCTGGGCAGAATCCAGACCCAGGTCGAAACGTGCCTTGAGCAGCGCATGTTCCTTGCGGTGGCTCTGGGTCAATGCGCGCGCGGCTGCCAGGCGCGCCTCGACATCGGCCCAGGTAAAATACGTATCGGCGACCGCTGCCGCCAGGGTCTGGCGGACGGCATCAGCTTCGTCGCGTGCTGCCTGCCGCTCGTTGCCCGCAGCTTGGATCAACGCCCGGTTCTTGCCCCACCAGTCGAGCGTGTACGAAAGGTTTTCGGTGATATCGGTCTGAGTAAAGGTACTACCGCCGATGGGCGGCGGAAACAGCCCATTCTTGCTCAGATGTTCGCGGGCAATGGAGGCATCGGTTTCATAGTGCACCTGGGCGTCGAGGCGGGCCAGGCGTTCGGCTTGATCGGCCGTGCGCAGGCGCGCCTGCGCGGCGGCCAGATCGGGGGCATCCTGCAAGGCTGTTTCGATCAATCGGTCCAGGTTGGTCAACCCGAAGGACGTCCACCAGTGTTCTTGGAGAAGCGGAATATCAGTGTCCGCGGACGTGTTAGACAAAGCCGACAGCGTGGTCGCCGTCTCGGGCGCCTTCAGCGCCGGCCGGGCCGGCAAGTCGTGCGGCAGTTCGGCACAGCCGATGAACACCAGGAACACGCTGGGCAGCAGTCGCTTCACGAGGCCACCCTGAAGCGCCGCAAACCTTCCAGCATCTTCCTCAGCAAGCGGTCGAACTCGGCGATCTCGGCCGGGCTGAAATCGATCCATTGCTGCTCGATCCGTTGCCAGATGACTGGCAACACGACTAGGATCAGTTTCCGTCCTGACGGCGTCAGCGACAGTTCCACCCGTCGGCGGTCTTGCGTGCACGGTTTGCGGCTGACCCAGCCCGAACCGACCAGGTCATCCGCCAAACGGGTCACATTGGTGCGGGATGCAATCAGCGCGTCGCTCAAATGGCTGGGATTCAGCCGGTTGTCCTCGCTGCTCAAAATCATGGCGAGCGCCAGGAAGGTGGAACTGTTGAGCCCAAACTCTAAAAGATGTTGGTTATAAACATCGTCCAATTCCTTGAAAACATAAAAGAACAGACGGTTCAACACAACCCGGTCCTGGGGCATGCCAGGCAGTTGCCCGGATATGCGGCCGATACCATTCTCGAAATAGGTGAAATCCAGGTTCCCGTGTCGGTCGATCAGGAAGATGGTGGGAACGACCTTGGTGTCGTCGAACGAGCGCGCGAGTTCTCCGCTCGTGTCCAACACTACCTGGAACGGCAGGCCTTTACTGCGCGCGAATCTTCTGACCTGCTCCGGGTCGTCGTAGGCCATGGCCACTGCGATCAGCTCGAAGCCGCGCGCTTGGTATTGGCGGTAGGTTTCAATGAGATCGGGCATCTCGCCCATGCAGATGGAACAGCTCGTCGCCCAGAAGATGACCATGACGATCTTGCCTTGCTGGTCCTGGAGCCTGATCTGGCGGCCGTCGAGGGTCGTGAATGTCACAGCGGGCGTGGCAGGCGCAGCGTTCCGCTCCGTCAAGGCATATGCGGCCACTGCCGCGCCCAGGGCCGCGAGCAGGACCAAAGCGCTCGCCAACCTTCTGCTAATTGCCATTATGGTGAACCGCACGCTCTGTCTATCCTTGATGGCACGCGATCCGAACATGAAGCCGGTCTTCTCAAAGGAAATATCGCCAGGAACCCGGACTCAAACCACCGCCTGCAGCTTCACGTCCGCCGTACGGACAATCTTTTCTTCCCCGGTGTCGCGGTCGGTCTGCTTGAACTGGCGGGGATAACCGGTCACACGGCACAGGGAGCGAAAATCGCCATCCTTCTCGGCAAGGCGCTCGGAGGCTGAGACTTCGACGGTCGAGGGATGGGAGTAAGGATCGGCGGCAGGCATGGCCACGAGGTGATAGAAAACGTCTTTGGCCTTGCGGACAGCGAGACAGCGGCCCTGT
>QFCS01004829.1_pt1 | contig 133559 bp, 151 predicted proteins | sample 3576561 | NCBI WGS metagenome assembly QFCS01 | reverse complement strand
TACAGCGCCTTCGGCGCGCGGGGCTCAGAAGTTTCCCCGGGCAGCCTCCTGCAGGATCAGCTTGTCCAGCGTCAGGTCCGAGATCGCACGACGAAGCCGCGCATTCTCCTTCTCCAGATCCTTCATCCGACGCGCCTGATCGGTCTTCAGGCCGCCTATTCCTTGCGCCACCGATAATAGGTCTGCTCGCTGATCGCGATCCGACGACACGCCTCGGCGGTCGTAGCGCCCTGCGCAAGCACAACCTCCGCCTCACGTAGCTTGCCGATAATCTCTTCCGGGCGATGCTTCTTGCTCGGCATTCTATATCTCCTTCGTCGTCCAAAATATCATCAATTTTGGACCACTCAGAAGGGGGCAGATCACTCAAAAAAGCCGCGTCTCATCGCCGGACTTCGGCGGTCTGGGCGGCGGCGAGACGGGATTGGGCGGGGCTCGCTGAAATAAACGCAGCCATGATCGAGATGCACACACAGGCGGTGACCAACCATCCGCGTCCGGGCCTTTGCGTTATGGCAAGCATCAGGCTGTGCAGGCCGATGACCACCGCGACGAGAAGCAGGCCGAATATGTCTTCGACATTGTAATTCCAATGGAAGCTTGCTTCCGACCATTCGCGCATCATCATTCAACTCCGACAATTATCGTGCCGACGCCCCAGCAGACGGTGACAAACAGGGTGACGAACATGACCAGCGTCAGCATCCGCATTCGGCAACTCAACCGAGAAGCCTCGCCTGGCGAGCCAAATAATGGGCTGTTCATGGCGCGCGCTCCTCGTCGGCCAACGCCACGCAGCGTGCTTGCAGCGCGCTCACCAAGGCGAGCATTTCGCGGCGGACGGACGCCGGCGCTGCTATTCGCGGGTCGCACCAAAGATCGGCATATAGGTCGGCATAAGCGCGCAATTTGACCGAGACCTCGGCCCTGACACCCTTCAGGCGGCGTTCGATGTCGGCCGCACACTGCGCCGCGCGTTCAATCGGCAGACCGCGTCCGGCGACATCGCCCCAGGCTGCACGGCGCTGCGCCTCCACGGCAAGCCAGCCCGGGGGGGTCGTGAAGTGGCGCCGCAGCGCGGCGACCATGGCTCTGGGCCGCGCCGCGCCGGGATACAAACGCAGCGCCGCCGCCAGCAATTGGTCTTCCGCGAGGGGTGACTGTTCCAATTGGTCGATCGGGGTAAGACCGTGGCCGGAAACGGCACGCAGGCGCGCAGCTTCGTGCGGAAGCGCGAGCATCGAACTCGCGCGGCGCGCCGCTTTGTCTACTATTCGGCGGAACAGCAGCTGCTGTTCCCGGGAGGCAGTCACGTAAATCTCCATGGCCGCCAACCGGAGGCTGGCGGCGCGCTGTTGCAGCAATTCGAGGACAAGGTCTCTGAGCGGGACAATCTGCGCGCCGGTGCAGGATCCAAGGATCCCCCGCGTCGGATAGTGAAGCGTCGATCATCGCTTTCGATCGGGCTCGAAGCGCTGTCTGCGGTCGAGGAACACCCCGGGTCCGCCACGCGCGGAGCCGGGGCGGCTAGCGTTCGAGCAGCCGACCCACATAGTGCGCAAAGCGCGAGGGAGATGAAGCGTTATCGCTCATGACGTCCTCAAGATGGCGCTCCGGCCGCGGAAGTCAAGCTTGGCCTTCCGCGGCGGCATACGCCGGCGGCCCGGTGAGCGCTGCCATATCATTCGGCACCGATCGATTAGGTTGCCGGCCGCTGAGGTTACCGGCATTCAGGTACCGCAGCTACATCCTGCGATGGCTGCGCATCGCAAAGCTCGACGTAATCCGCGCGACTCCGGGCAGCCGCGACAGAACGTCCCGGTGGAAAGCGCCATAATCGTCGATTCCTCCAATCTGGACGTGCAGAATATAGTCGCCATCGCCCGTCATAAGAAACCATTCCTGAACTTCCGGGTGCCGGCGGAGCGCTGCCTCGAAACGCAGCAAATATTCCTCCGACTGGCGTTCGAGTTCCACCTGCACGATCGCGATCGTCCCTTCGTCCGGCGACCGACCCGCCACGATCGTCGTATAGCCTCTAATCACACCCGACTGTTCGAGGAGCCGCACACGGCGCAAACAGGCCGAGGGGGAAAGTCCGACCTCGGCGGCGAGATCGCTGTTCGTGATCCGGGCGTTCAGTCGCAGACTATTCAGGATGCGGCGATCCATATCACTCAGACTCGGCACGAAAATTCCTCCATTTGTTCGAAGATTCTGTCAAAAAATGCAAAAACCAGCACTGCTATTGGTCAATTCGGCGAAAAATTGCGCATAGTGCGCGCTACTCTCAGCGGCGAGGGAGAGGAAGTTGGAATCGAAGTCGCCGCCACATTCGAGCCGCCTCATCATCGACAATGATGCGATCGCTGCGAATTTTCGGGATCTTTCGAGGCGTGTTGCGCCCGCGACGTGCGGAGCCGTCATCAAGGCTGACGGCTATGGTCTAGGCGCCGCAAATGTCGCACCCGCGCTTCTCCACGCCGGCTGCTGCAGCTTTTTTGTCGCGCGGCTAAGCGAGGCGGAGGAGCTCCAGGGGCGCGTGGGCCGCGACTGCGCGATCCTGATCCTGAACGGTCTCGACCCCGGCAGCGAAGCGGCCTGCTGCGATGCAGGCTTTGTTCCCGTGCTGAATTCCCCCGCTCAGCTCGCCGCCTGGCGCGCCCATGCCCGATCAGCCGCGCGGCCGCTACCAGCCGCGCTGCAGGTCGACACGGGCATGTCGCGGCTCGGCCTCACGCCCGAAACCGCGGTGACCGCCGCGCGAGAGCCGGGATTGCCGGAGGAGATCGACCTCAAGCTGTTGATGACGCACCTTGCCTGCGGAGACGAGCCGCTACGCGAGTCAAATATCGACCAACTCCGCCGCTTCGAGGCGGTCGCGGCGTATTTTCCTGGCGTTCCGAAGTCGATCGCGAACAGCGCCGGCGCGTTTCTTGGAACGGATTTCCACTGCGATCTGGTGCGCGCCGGGATCGCATTGTTCGGCATCGCCCCGGTCACGAAAGCAGAGACCCTGCGTCCGGCGGTGCGTCTGGAGGCACGTGTCCTGCAGATTCGTACCGTCACGGCTGGCACGGGGGTCGGCTATGGCCTCGACCATGTCGCGGCGGCGGCGCAACGGCTTGCAACAATCGCCACGGGCTATGCCGACGGCTGGCCGCGAAGTCTCGGCGACAAGGGCGCCGTCTGGCACCGGAGCGTGCGGCTTCCGATCGTCGGGCGCATTTCGATGGACAGCCTGACGGTCGACATCGGCGGCCTTGCCGAAGCGGATATTTCGGAGGGAGACTTTGTGGAGCTGCTGGGCCCTTCGCAATCCATTGCCGATGTCGCGCGGGATGCCGGAACCATCGGGTACGAAATCATGACCGGTCTCGGAAGGCGGCACACCCGCTTCGTCATCGAAAATGGACGGGTGCGCAATGCGCCTGATGGAAAAGCGGCATGAGAGTGGTCGTGCTGGGTGCCGGCGTCGTCGGCGTGACGTCTGCCTATTATCTGGCCGAAGCGGGTCATGAGGTCATACTCATCGACCGACAACCCGGGCCAGCGCTCGAGACAAGCTTCGCCAATGCCGGCGAAATATCGCCGGGTTATGCGTCGCCCTGGGCAGCGCCAGGCATCCCGCTGAAAGCCATGCGCTGGCTGTTCATGAAACATGCCCCGCTGATCCTCAAGCCGCGCATCGACATGGCAATGCTGCGATGGATCGCTGCGATGCTGCGAAACTGCACATCGGCGCGATATGCGCTCAACAAGAGCCGCATGGTACGGCTTGCCGAATATAGCCGCGACGAACTGATCGCGCTGCGCGGGCAACTGCCGCTCGATTATCATCAGCGCTCGCAAGGAACCCTCCAGCTGTTTCGGACGCAGAAGCAGTTCGACGACAGCGCGGGCGATATCGCGGTGCTCGAACAGTACGGCGTCGCCTATGAATTGCTTGGCCGGGACGCTTGCGTCGCTGCCGAGCCCGGATTGTCGGCGGCGCGGGACCGTTTCGTCGGCGGTCTGCGTCTGCCCGGCGACGAGACTGGCGACTGTCACCTGTTCACGTGCCAGCTTGCCGCCCACCTGCCTGCAATGGGCGTCGAGCTCCGCTACAGCTCGCATATCTTCGGCCTGGAGATACGCGAAGGCCGCGTCGACGGCGTGCGTACCGACACCGCACTGATCCGAGGCGACGCCTATGTGGTCGCGCTCGGCAGCCATTCACCCTCGATCCTGCGCCCCGCCGGCCTTTCCTTGCCGGTCTATCCGGTCAAGGGCTATTCGATCACCCTGCCCGTCGCCGATACTGACCGAGCGCCGGTATCGACGCTGCTCGACGAGAGCTACAAGATTGCGATCACGCGGCTTGGCGACCGGATCAGGGTCGGGGGTATGGCCGAACTCTCCGGCTTCAACGGGACGCTGCCGCCGCAGCGTGAAGCGACGTTGCGCCATTCGCTGGACGATTTGTTCCCGGGCGCCGCCGACGCGGACGCACCGTCGCATTTCTGGAGCGGGTTGCGTCCGATGACGCCCGATAGCACGCCGGTAATTGGCGCGACCCCGGTGCCGAACCTTTTTCTCAACACCGGACACGGCACCTTGGGCTGGACGATGGCTTGCGGATCGGGGCGGCTTGTCGCGTCGCTGGTCGGCGGCGAGCGTCCGCCGATCGATCCCGCCGGTCTCGGAATAGATCGCTACATCTGAAACAGACGGAAAGGAAAATTGATGACTATCGAACGCCTCCATTCGGGCCCGCGCATGAGCCAGGCCGTGATCCATAATGGCCTTGTCTATCTCGCGGGCCAGATCGGCGCACCCGGCGAGGACACGGCCGCGCAGACCCGTGCGGTGCTCGACAAGATCGATGCGCTCCTCGCCGAGGCGGGAACCGACAAATCGCATGTGCTCACCGCCACGATCTGGCTTGCAGACATGAGCGATTTCGGCGCGATGAACGAGATATGGGATCAGTGGGTTGGCGGCGCCAATGCCCCCGCGCGGGCAACCGGAGAGGTGAAGCTCGCGACGCCCGACTATCGCGTCGAAATCATCATAACAGCCGCGCTTCCCTGATCAGGACAGGTACGCCCTCGCGGAGCGTTGCGGCGGCCCGGAACCGAAAAGGCCGACGCCGTTACCCATATCGAGTGGGCGCGGCGCCGCTTTTCGATTTTCCGCATGCGACGGCGCCTGTCGTTCTGCGCGATGATAGGTTTTTTTTGCCGTCTTCGCAGTTGAATCGAAAACTGCCGATCGGCCAAGGGCGGCGGAATGCGCCCGGTTCGGGACCGCTTCACCTACCGGGTGAGCGCGCCAAATATTCGGTGGGTTCAAGCAGGCGATCGACCGCCAACTGCAGGATGAGCGGCTCGACGCTGACACCCTGATGCAGGAGGCGGACTGGATGAAATTTCCGGATCTCGTCGTCGGGGCCAAACCCAAGCCGGGGCGCCGTCAAAGGCCGCCATGGGGCCGCGCAGTTCGCTTCCGAATTATGTCGTTCTCCGAGCGCCAAGACTGGGGGCCGGCTCGTCGGGATATATCAGGTAGCTTTCGACCGGTGTGGCGGCCGGGGTCATTTTTGCCGGCTCTACCCGGCCTGCCCCCATAAGGTGGTACACGGCGCATCCCTTATTCAACAGATAGTCGGCCACAATCCGCCGGTGGCAGCGCCACCAGACGGCCTCGGAGCACATGATGGCACTGGACTTCTGGCCGCCCCGTTCAAGTAGTTCGGCGAGTGCGACCTGGAACGGCTTGGTCGTGGCATAGTCCGCATAGTTGTGAAAACTCTGGTTCTTCCAGAAACCGTTCGTGGCCGGATCGACCGACAGCTGCCGCGGCCTCCGCCCGCCAAGGTCCTTCAGATACACATGGCCAATTTGATATTGCTCAAGCGTGCGCGGAAGTGTGTCGAGATTATATTGAGGGTTGGTTCGCGAGCGCGGATGAGACCGTATATCGACGATTTGCGTTACCCCGACGGCACGCAGGATATCGACGAAGACTTCGATCGTCCGCGTCGAGTGGCCGATCGTGTAAATCGACGGTGCGGCCTCAATCATCGTCCGCCCCTCTTCCGATCGCCTGTCTCATGGCGGATTTGAGAGCGGGAAGAACATCGAATTCGAACCAGCGATTTTGCTTGATCCAAATTTGTGATCGCCAAGATGGATGAGGTAACGGAAAGTAATCCGGTAGAAAGTCTCGATAATGGCGGACACGGTCTTCCACCTTGCCGGGCCCCAAGGCGGCCGCCTGCGCGTAGGATCCCACGAGCAAGGTAAGACGAATGTGGGGCATGTGGGCGAGAAGGCGTGATCGCCAAAGCGGCGCGCACTCCCGGCGAGGAGGGGCGTCGCCGCCCGCGCTGCGCCCCGGATAGCAAAACCCCATAGGAAGAATCGCAATTGACTGCGCATCGTAAAAGATGTCGCCCGACAGGCCGGTCCACGCGCGCAGCCGATCGCCCGATGGATCGGCGAACGGAACGCCCGACGCGTGGACTTTAGATCCTGGAGCCTGGCTCGCGATGAGCAGTCGCGCTTCGCGCGAGGCCTGCAGAACGGGGCGGGTTCCATGCGGGAGATGCAGAGCGCATGTCTGACATTGCCGCACCTCCTCGATCAGACTTTCAATAGAATTCATGTTGAAACCTGCAACTTCATCTGCGTGGCTTCAACCAGGAACGCCGGCGGTCGGCGGCGGTTGCGGGCGCTTTCCCTGCGGATCCGGCGTTCGGGCAGACGTTGCGCCGAGCGGAGGATTCAGCGGACTGGCGAAATATCAATCCTGCGTCCGCTGCCCGTCGAGCTGAATAATCGTCGCCATTCGCACGAGGTCCGACAGCGTTTTCGCCTGCATCTTCATCATGGCATTCGCCCGATAGACCTCGACCGTCCGTGCGCTGATCGAGAGATCAAAGGCTATGGCCTTGTTCGCCTTGCCGGCGACAAGACCATCGACGACCTCGCGCTCGCGCGCCGAAAGCGCGGCCATGCGATCCATGATCGCCTGTCGTTCCGCCCGCGCGGTTTCGCTACCGGTCTGCTGTGTCAGCGCCCGCCGGATCGCACCCAGCATGATGTCATCGTCGAAAGGCTTCTCGATGAAATCGGCGACACCGGCCTTCATGGCCTGAATGGCGAGCGGGACATCGGCATGACCGGTAATCATAATGACCGGGATGGACGCGCCCCGAGCCTTCAATGCCTCCACCAACTCCATCCCGCTGGTCCCTGGCATCCTTACGTCGGTCACGACGCAAGCGCCATCGAGTGGCGGTGATGCCTTTAGAAAGGCGTCGGCAGACGCAAAGCCACGGACACGAATGCCGGCGCAATCAAGCAGAAATTCGAGCGAACCGCGCGCGCCGTCATCGTCGTCGACCACATAGACGATCGGATCATTCGCCATCAATTAACTCCTCGTGATCCATTCTCGGCACGGTGAAGCTGAACCGCGCGCCGCCGCCGGGCACCGGATCGACCCGGATCTTCCCGCCATGTGCCTCGACGATAGTGCGCGAGATCGACAAGCCCACGCCCATACCGGTGCGCTTAGTGGTTATGAAGGGCTGAAACAATTGCGCCGCCACAGCGGGATCGATTCCGGGGCCATTGTCGGTCACGGCGACCCGGGCCATGTCGCCATCGGACTCGATCCCGATCGTCATTTCGCGGTTTCCTGCGGCAGTATCGGCAAAAGCGTCGACCGCATTGCGGACGAGATTGAGCACCACCTGCTGAATCTGCACCCTGTCGACGAGCACCAGATCCACGGCTGGATCGAAGGCGAAGCGAATGCGGATATCATGTTCGCGCGCACCTACCAGCGCAAGCGCGCTCGCCTCCTCCACCAGCTTGGGCAGGCTTTCGACCGTTCGCTCGGTTTCGCCGCGTGCCACAAAATCGCGCAGCCGCCGAATGATGTCGCCCGCGCGCAGAGCTTCTGCCGCCGCCCGTTCAACGGCGTCGGTCAGCCGATCCATCGGAACCTGCTCGCGCGCCAGAAGGATCCGGCTGCCCTTGAGATAATTGGCGATCGCCGACAGCGGCTGGTTGATCTCGTGCGCCAGTGCCGAAGCCATCTCGCCCAGACTGGTGAGGCGGGAAACATGGACGAGTTCGTTCTGCAGCTCCTGCAATCGCGCCTCGGCCTTCTGTTTCTCGGTGAGGTCACGAATGAAACCGGTGAAAAAGCGTTCGCCGCCGGCCCGCATCTCGCCGACCGACAATTCGATCGGAAAGGTCGAGCCGTCGCGCCGCTCTCCTACGACCACGCGCCCCTTCCCGATGATCCGCCGTTCGCCGGTGCGGTAGTAGCGGTCGAGATAATCGTCATGTGCGCCGCGGTAGGGCTCAGGCATCAGCAGGCGCACGTTGCGGCCCACTATCTCCTTTGCCGGCCAGCCAAACATGCGTGTCGCTGCCGGACTGAAGTCACGGATATCGCCAGCTTCGTCAATGACTACCATCGCGTCGGGCACCGTCTCCAGAACCGAACGGAGATGCGCTTCGCGCGCGGCGAGGCTGGCGGCAGCCCTCTCGGTTTCGACCCGCGCGTGCTGGAACCATTCGCCGCCGATGGCAATCGCCAGCGAAATAAGCAGGAATGACGCAGCCGCTATCCAGCTCCCGCCGGCAAGAGGACCCGACAGGCTGTCGCACCACAAGCCCGCCGCAGCGCCCGCCAGAGCCGCCAGGAGGCCGGCGCGCCATCCCGAAAGAGCGCCCGCCAAGACCACGCCGGGCACAAAGAAGATGAAGGTTGCGCGCTGGCCCAGCTCGTCGGCAAAGGCGAGTCGGACGCCGGCGCCCGAGGCGATGGCGACCAATGCGAGCGCCAGCGCCTGCGCCACCGGAAGCCGAGGCAGAAAGCGGCTCACAAAGCTGGCACGCTGGACCTCCGGTAAATCCCTTAGGGGAGGTACGGTAGGGACATCATCCAAATTTCCGCGCTCCTCTCTCCGGCCTATTTCGTCCCCATCGACGGCATCCCTACCTCTGCCGCCGGAACGGAGATGTTCCCATGACTGCACCTTTCATCGATCTCAGCGTCCATCACAACCCCAAGGGTCTGTCCGATCGTGTCGCTTATGGCTTCACCAAGGCGCTGCGCTGGTGCGCCGACACTTTTTTCGCCGAGCGCTACGGTCATCGCGCCGTGGTTCTGGAAACGGTCGCCGCTGTGCCGGGCATGGTCGGCGCCACGATCAACCATCTCGCGTGCCTGCGCCGCATGTGCGACGACAGGGGCTGGATCAAGACGCTCATGGACGAGGCCGAGAATGAGCGCATGCACCTCATGACCTTCATCGAGATCTCCAAGCCGACGCTCTTCGAGCGGGCGGTGATCATCGGCGTGCAATGGGCGTTCTATGTCTGCTTCTTCGCGCTCTATCTCATCAGTTCCAAGACAGCGCACCGCGTCGTGGGCTATTTCGAGGAAGAGGCGGTGATCAGCTACACACATTATCTTGCCGAGATCGACGAGGGCCGCAGCGCGAACGTCCCGGCGCCCCAGATCGCCAAACATTATTGGGGCCTGCCCGCCGATGCGACGTTGCGTGACGTCGTTCTGGTCGTTCGCGCCGACGAGGCGCACCACCGCGATGTCAACCACGGCTTCGCCAACGAGCTCGCCGGTCTGCCCGTCGGCGCGGTGGCCGAGTGTCCGCCGCATGTGACGCTGGAACCCAATTGGAAGAAGGCGGCTTGAGCGCAGGCCCAAGGCAAGGAGAGAAGGGCATGGATCGGCCGGTTACACTTCTGGCGAGCGATCCCGCCCTTCGCTCCGCGCTCGGTTTTTTGCTGACGCTCGAGGGGTTTGACATTCGCGGCGACGCCGACCGCGTCACCGGTTCCGTGTGCCTGGTCGTCGACCAGGGCTTTTGCGGCGACGGACTGGCATGGCTTGCCGGCCTTCGCGCCGCCGGGAACGCGTCGCCAGCCATCGTGCTCGCGACGCATCCTGACCGCGCCGTTCGCGCCTCGGCCGCGGCGCTCGGCGCGCGGCTGATAGAAAAGCCGCTGACGGGCGACGAATTGACCGATGCCCTGACCGAAATCCTGACCCATCGCCCCGCCGCTTGACCGCCGCGACACCCATCGAAACAAAGGAGTATAATATGCGCACCGCCTCTCCCCAAACCATCGCCATCGTCAAATCGACCGCTCCGGCGCTCGAGAAGCACGGCGTCGAGATCACCACCGCCATGTACACGCGGTTCTTTTGCAACCCTGCCATTGAGGCGCTGTTCGACAAGGCGGACCAGCGCAGCGGCGAGCAGCCGCGACGCCTTGCGGGCGCCATCCTTGCCTACGCGTGCAATATCGACAAGCTTGCGAACCTCGGTACGGCGGTCTCGCGCATGGTCGCGCGCCATGTCGAGACCGGCGTCAAGGCCGAACATTATCCCTATGTCGCCGAGGCCCTGCTTCCTGCGATCCGCGACGTGCTCGGGGCCGACATCGCTACCGACGAGGCGCTGGCGGCTTGGGGAGAGGCTTATTGGATGCTCGCCGACATTCTCATCGCAGCCGAGGCGCAAGCCTATGAAGACGCCTTAGCAGCCTGACCGGGTAGACCGATGCAACCGCAATTATCCGAGCAGGACCTCGCGAAGCTCATTCCCGAATTTTACGCGCGGGTCAGGGCCGATCGGGTTCTTGGTCCGGTCTTCAACCGCGCAATCGCGGACTGGGACGAGCATCTTGAAAAGCTGCAGCCTTCTGGTCGTCGATCATGCTGACGAGCGGGCGCTACAAGGGCCAGCCGATGGTCGCCCATCTGCGTCACGAAGGTGCCATGACCATGGCGAATTTCGACCGCTGGCTGGCGTTGTGGCGAAGAACCACCGGAGATCTTCTCGATCCGGGTATTGCGGCCGCACTTCAGGCGAAGGCAGCGCGGATCGCCGAAAGCCTGCAGCTTGGCGTCCAGTTCCAGCGTGAACGATTGGCGAGATCATGACGACCACCCTGCCCGCCGGTGTTCGGTCCTACAAACGGACCGCCACATTTACTGAAGCGACGACGCCCGCTGCCTTGATGAACGACCATGCGACGAAAGAGGGCGTCTGGGGTCTGATTCACGTCGAAGAGGGCAGATTGCGCTACCTTGTGACCGACGAACGACGGCTCTTTTCCGAAATAATCATCACGCCGGAGAGCGAACCGGGCATTGTCGAACCTACGATCGCGCACAGAGTCGAAGCGGTTGGACGAGTGCGGTTCTTCGTTGAATTCCTGCGGTGAACCTCGAGCGCGCAGCCCGCCCGTGGCGGCCCGCCGATTCCGGGGGAGTATCTTAGGGACGCGGCCGTTCCCGGCGCCTTCGACTAGCTGAGCTTCGACAGATGCTCGACGAGCAGGGGTTGGAGTTGTCGCAGCTCTTCGCGATGTGCCGCAGACAGAATCGACAGGATATCAAGTGCCTGTGGTGTCAGTCTGAGCAAAGCCCGCCGGCGATCGGATTGCGTCAGCTCGCGGCGAACAAGACCCAATGTCTCGAGTCGGTCTATCAACTCGGACGCGGAGTGAGGTTTCACGATCAGGCGCCGTGCAACATATCCGACCGTCGCTTCGTCGGGCGGCGCCCCGCGGATCGCCAACAGCGCTTGGTGCTGTTGCGGCTTCAACCCCGCTTCCGCTGCCTTGGTCTCGCTGAAAACCTGGAAGCGCCGCAGCGCGTACCGGAATTCGGCCAGTGCGGCATAATCGATGTCCGTCGAATTCGCAGCCATGAACGCCCCTGATTGAATTATATCGCATTACGATATAATTGCGCCGCCTCCGTCATTCGAAAGAGGCATATGGTGAGCTTTCCTTCTGCACGAACGATTTCCGGCCATCAACTTGCCGACCATAGCGCCGACGCCAGAATGATATTTCTTTCGCTTCTGGCGCCGGTGGTCGGCACAGGCGGGGCGTTCGGCGCGTGGGTCCTGATCAAATCGATCGCCCTCGCCACCAACGCCTTCTGGTTTGGACGGATTTCGGCCGAAGCGGCGGAAATCTCGGATGCCGCCGTGGGTTTGGCCGTGGTTGCCGTCCCCGTGATCGGCAGCCTGATCATCGGTCTGATGGCGCGGTTCGGTTCGGAGAAGATCCGCGGCCACGGTATTCCCGAAGCGATCGAGACGATCCTGTTCGGTGAAAGCCGCTTGTCGCTGAAAGTCGCAATTCTCAAGCCGATATCTGCCGCCATTTCGATCGGAAGTGGGGGGCCATTCGGAGCCGAAGGACCGATCATCATGACAGGTGGCGCCGTCGGCTCGCTCTTTGCCCAGTGTTTTCACCTTAGCGCGGCGGAACGAAAGACCTTGCTGGTGGCCGGCGCTGCCGCGGGCATGACCGCCATTTTCGGAACGCCGATGGCCGCGATCCTGCTCGCAGTCGAAATTCTTCTGTTCGAATGGAAGCCGAGAAGCTTTGTTCCGGTCGTCATCAGTGTTCTGGTCGCCGCTGCATGGCGCCCCGGACTGATCGGAGATGGCGCGATGTTCCCCGGTACTTGGTCCTCGCCGGAGGTCGGCTGGCTCGTCGCCGCCTCGGCCGGCATTGGCATAATTGCAGGACTGCAGGCCGCGCTGCTTTCCACCTTCCTCTACCGGATCGAAGACCTGTTCTATCGTCTGCCGGTCCACTGGATGTGGTGGCCGGCGATCGGGGCCACAGTCGTAGGCGTTGGCGGTTTGATCGATGCGCGCGTTCTTGGCGCCGGCTATTCGAATATCCAGTCGCTGCTCGATGGCTCGATGGCGTTGCGCGCAGCCATCGTCCTGCTGATTGCAAAAGCCATTGTCTGGCTCGTGGCTCTCGGGTCGGGGACGTCCGGCGGGGTGCTCGCACCCCTTCTCATTCTGGGGGGGGCAACGGGCTACATCCTCAGCCTTTGGCTACCCGGTTCGCCGAGCTTCTGGGCGATGATCGGCATGGCGGGCATCCTGAGTGGCGCGATGCGGGCGCCGCTTACCGGCATAATATTTGCCGCAGAATTGACGGGCCGTTTCGATGCGCTTCCGGCCCTTATCGCGGGATCCGGCTTCGCCTATGCAATCAGCGTTCTTTGTATGCGGCGTTCGATTCTCACCGAGAAAATCGCTCGCCGCGGACGGCACATCCTGCAGGAATATATCGTCGATCCGCTCGACATGCAGCAGGCTGGCCAGCTCATGACGCCCGCGCCTGACACGCTGCCGGCCGAAATGACGATCGGCCCGGCTCTGCGATTTTTCACCGACGAGGCGATTCATCGTAGTTATCCTGTCGTCGATGCCGAGGGATGCCTCGTCGGGCTCGCATCGCGATCGGACGCGCTGCGATGGAAGATAGGTGCTTTCGATGAGGCCGCGACGCTCGGCGAAACGCTTTCGGACGCATCGCAAGCAGTGGCTCATCCCGAAACGCCCTGCGGCATTGTCGCAGACCTCATGGTCGAGACAGGCGTTGCGCGCGTGCCGATCGTCGAACGCGAGACGGGCAAAGTGGTGGGGATACTATCCCGCCAGGACTTGCTCAAGGCGCGACGAGCGCAGCAGAGCGCCGAGACGAAGCGAAGACGTTTTGTCCGGCGGGATCTGGCCGGTTCGACACCCGATTGATTTTTATATCGTAATGCGATATAATTATGCGCGTCGCCGATCTTCGCGACAATTGGTCGATCGGCGCCAGCAGGCGAACGATAGTGCAGATGCTCAGCGACCTGATGGAAGCCCTCGGGCTGGTTCTGGGGAGCTTCGCGGTGGCGGCCGCATCGGTCATCACGGTGTGGAGCGCCTTCGGACGATCGCATCACCCCGAATGGAGCGCTCCCGCGCTCCTGATTGCTCTGTCTCTCGCGATCGCCATGCGTCTGGTCCGCGGCGAGCTATTGTCGATGGCCGCGATATTGCTGACGATCGCCGCCCCATTTATGTGGATGGAAGGACGAAGGCGCAAACACGGATCGAAAGCGCCAGCGGGCCCCGGCACGCGGCGTGGGCCGTTCAATGGAAGGACATGAGCATGCAGCCCAAAGCGTTCCTGTCGCGCTACCCCGTCATCGTTTCCTCGATCAACGGCCGGCGCCGGCCAGGGAAAGCAGAAATCCGTACTGTGGCGGTCCGGATACTTTATGAAATTCATGGGATCGGCCCAAACCGGACCCGCCGGCTCCGGCAAGCGCTGCTGATCGCGCGTGGCGCCTTGGGTTTGGGGCCTTCAAGCGAAGGCGCTTCCGCAATGCGTGGCCCGGGGGCGTGATGTGTCAGGTCCCATCGCGAGCGTGAAAGTTGGCGCCTTTCCATGTCCGGAAGCGCAAGCGTCACTCGATTGCAACGGTTTCGATCGACCGCCACCCCGGTCTTTCGTGCTGATGCGGCGCTCGGACGCGAATATTCGGCATGAACGCCCGCTGGTGGGCGCCGCCAAAATGACAAACCATGCTCAGCGGGCGGCAGGAATGGACTGTTCGTTCGACTGATTGACGAGCGATGCGGGAGGCGCTGAAAATCCCTGCGCCGATCAGGCTCATGCCGACAAGATGGAACCATCTGAACGGTTCGGAGAGGATAAATACGGCGAGCATGGCGCCGATAACTGGCATGATGTTGAGATAAAGCCCGGTTGCTGCCGAACCGAGCAACTCGACCCCGCGATTGAAAAAGAGATAGGCGATAAGCGAGGGAAACAGGCAGACGTAGCCAATCGCCATCCAGCTTTCAGAACTGCTTTCTATCAATCGGCCGTCAATGATCTCGGCCAGATAGAAGGGCGCGATCACGACAATGCCGATCACGAAGGTTGCCGCCAGAAAGCTCAGTGGATGAACGGCCGGACGTTTGCGCAACAGAACGGAATAGAAGGACCAGACGACAACCGCGACGCAGATCACGAGATCTCCCGAATTGAATTCCAGTTCGAGAAGCGAGGACAGATCACCGCCCAGAATGATCATCAGCGCCCCGGTGATCGAGAGACATATGCCGATGACCTGCGGCAACCGGACATACTCCCCGAAAACGAGAGCACCGAGCATGAGAATCAGCGCAGGCTGCATCGACTGGAGCAGCAGGCCGTTGACTGCCGTGGTCGTTTGAAGGCCGGTGTAGAGGGGGGTGTTGAAGGTTCCGATCCCCAGAGCCCCCAGCAACAGCAGCCAGCGCCAGTGCGTTTTGAGGGTAGCGAAGTCTCGTCGCAGATGGGGCCATGCAAACGGCAACAACAACAGAAAGGCCAAGGCCCATCGCCACCAGGCTAGCGCGACCGGCGGCATCACATCGCGCGCCGCGCGACCGACAATCGAATTGCCAGCCCAGAACAGTGCGGTAAATGTCAGCAGGAGATAGGGGCGCGACCAGACCCAGCCGGTCATTCGCTCCAGAAGTGCGGGCATGCCAAGCTCCGGCTTATGGGGCGAAAGTTGCGAGCGCCGCGCTGGCGCATTGCTCGTTGCTTGCCGATCCACCCGAGCCTGCGACCCCGATGCCGCCGATCACGTCTCCGTCATGCAGGATGGGGAGGCTGCCGCCCAGAAGCAGGAGTTCAGTAATCTGCGCGAGATTCCGCGCGCCCGGATCGGTTAACGCTCGCTCGGCCAGTGCGGATGTGCTTGCTTTGGTCGAAAGGGCGGTGAAGGCTTTGCGCTCGGCTGCGCGAATGTTGTGCGGCCCGACCTTGTCAGCCCGCTGGAGCGCAATGAGATTACCACCGCGATCGACAATCGCGACGACCGCGTCGCTGTTCATCGTCCGGCACGATGCCAGCGTCGCTTCGGCGAGCGCATTGGCCATGTCGAGCGAAACGGTGCGCTGCGCGACCGGCGCAGGCTGGGCGGTCGCAACAGCAAGCGTCAGGGGCAGCAACAGGCCATTCATCGTCAGTTGCCTCGATAAGTCGAATAGCCGTAGGGGCTGACCACCACTGGGACATGGTAGTGGCCAGCCTTGTCGGACACATTGAATATCACCGCAATCTCGGGAAAAAACGGCGTCGCCGCCGCGTTCGGGTAAGCGGTCATATCGAATTGCAGCCGGTAGATTCCAGTTTCGAAATCGGCGTCGGGTCCAAAGCTGCGCACCCGGCCATTCATGTCCGTGCGAGTGGTGCTCACCTCCACCCAGGTTCCGGCGGCATCACGCTTCGAAAGCGTGACGGGGACATTGGCCCCCCCGACACCCGCCGCAAGGTCGAGCACATGGGTCGAAATCTCTGCTGCCGCGGCCGGAGCGGCGACGAGACCAAGCGCGATCGCGGTAAGGAGGCGGGACGTCTTCATCGATCTGATCCTGATATGCGCTAAAGCCGTGAAATGGGGATATTCTTTTCGTAGCGCATTGCTAATCCATTTCCGAATGAAATGATTGAATGCTTTTCATTCACAATTATGATGAAGCCGTGTTCGACCCAAGATTGCTCGAGGCCTTCATAACGGTTGCCGACGCCGGGAGCTTCACAGCCGCGGCGCATCGCCTGGGCTCCACTCAGTCGACGGTTAGCCAGCAGATCGGCCGGTTGGAGGGCAGAATCCGCAAGCCCTTGCTGGATCGCACCGCCCGACCGGTGAAGCTCACTCCTGCCGGCGAACGCCTGATCGGTTACGCGCGGCGCGTTCTTGCACTTCAAAGGGAAGCCGCGGCGTTGCTGGCCGATCCTTCAGGCAGCCGAACCCTGCAGGTCGGCCTACCGGACGATTTGATGACGGCCGCGATGGGCGACGGGTTTGCGCGCTTTGCCGCGCGGCACCCTGATATTCGGCTGGATGTCACGACGGGCCTCAGCCGCGACCTGTCACGGCGGTATCGCGACGGGGAATTCGACCTTGTCATCGTCAAGGAATACCGGGCGCAGGCTGACGCGCGCGCGAGCTTTTCCGAGCCGCTGGCGTGGATCGAGAGCGCCGACCACGCGCAGCCCTGGTCCGATCCGATCCCACTGGTCGCCTTTCCACCGGGTGGGCTTTACCGTGATCAGATGGTCGAACAGATCGAGAGCGCAGGGCTTCGCTGGTATCTGGCCTTCACGGGCAACAGTCTCGTCAGCGTGCTCCGCGCCGTCGAAGCCGGGCTTGGCATAACCATCCTGCCTTTTGCCACGATCGAGCCCTACAGGGTGCATATCTGCCGGCAGTTTGAGCCCGTCATGCCCATGACGCTGTCGATTTACACATGGGAACAAGATGCAGCAACAAGCGAGCTTCTGGCGGCATTGACCCGAATCGTGTCGCTCGAACGCGTAGCGAACGGGCCGCTGGACCGCGCAGCGGCCGGCCTTTGATCGCGAGCCTGCCCAGTCCGTCCGAACATTTCGCGCCGCGATCGCGGCATTTACCGAGGATCACAGCGGTGCCAAGATATAGGGTGTCCGATATGGTCCCTTCAGCCCGCTGATCGACATTTCGGGTCGATGAGCCGCCCGGCAGCGTTCACGGTCGCCTTGCTGAGTGCGGTCGCGTCGTCACGCGGCACGGGCGAGGGCGCCGAAGCGCTTTCCCGCGGCTGATCTTCCGGCGACCGGAGCGGAGGAGCGCATCCCGCGGGCCTCATGGCGAAAGGCGCGGTGCGACCAGGAGCAGCAAAACGGCTGCGGCCAATATGGCGAGTGCGGCCCCGGGCAGCGCTGACATAGGCCGGAGCGCATGCTCGGTCTCGAAACGCGACAGCTTCGCAGCTCGCACAGGATCGCGGCGGAGCGCGCTGCGCGCTTCGGACGACAGACCCTCCGTAAGCGACAGCAATCTCCGCCGGGCGCGGCCGCCAAGATGCGGGTATCGCGCGAGCAGATCGGCCAGCTCGTGCCAGTCGGGACAGGCGTCCGGCCCGAACGGCGGCGGCTCAGGCAGGGGGATCGTCATTTGCATCCCTGCCGTTCGTCCGCGACGCTCCGCATGGTTGCCGAATCATCCTGCGGACTGACGACGACCAGCACGGCCGAGGTTACAAAGAACAGGCAGGCTGCGATCAGCCATCCCCTGTTGCGCTCGCTAACCGCAAACATCAGGCTGTAGAGACCGGCGACGGCGGCGGCGAGGACGAGCCCCATGATCTCTTCCAGATGATATTTCCAGCAGAGCGACAGGCCCGCGATTTCAATAGACATTTACTATCTCCCTCGCTCAGGCAGCAGCCGCGACCAGCAAGCCGGCAAGCCAACAGCCGGCGGCAAACAGGCTCACCAGGACCGCCATCGTCAGCAGGCCGGCCCGCCATGTCATCCGCGGGCGCCGGGCCCTTCTTTGATGCCGTCTCATCCTATGTTCTGCGGCTCGGCCGCCTCCGAGCGGGCAAGTGCGCTGAGGACGCTGACGAGCGCGAGCATTTCGCGCCGGACCGAAATCGGCGCAGCAATTCTCGGGTCGCACCAAAGGTCGCAGTAGAGATCCGCATAGTTCTTCAGATCCCGCAGCGGTTCGCTTTCTTGCTGCCGCGCCCGCCGTGATATTTCGGTTCCCGCTTCCCAGGCGCGCTTGATCGGCAGTCCGGCGCCCGCGAAAGGTCCGAATGCCGCATGCCGCTGGGCCTCGACAGCGACCCGCATCGGCGGCGTTGCGAACAGGCAGGCGAGCACCGCCGCGACTGTCTCGGAGTCGGCCGGACCGGCTGAGCTTCGCAGCGCGACCGCGAGCAACTGGTCTTCAGCCATCGCAGAATATTCGAGCCTGTCGATCGGGGTCAGCCCGCAGTCCGAGGGCGTGCGCAAAACTGCAGCCTGGTTCGGGTGGTTCAGCAGCGCGCTCGCCCGGCGGGCCGCACCCACGATAAGATGATCGAGCAGGATTTGCTGCCCCCTCATGTTGTTCACATATACCTCCATGAGCCGGCGGCGCGTGGGCAGGCGGCTCGTGCGTGATGGACAAAGATTTCGAGACCGGCGGACAAGGAGAGCCCGCCGCGCGCGCGGATTTACCGGGGACCTCAAGCTTTGCCGGCGAAGCTGCGTGCGGTTCGTCAAGCTGACGCCCCGAACCCGCGGCATGCGGGTTCGGGGCTAGTCTCCTCGAAGCAGCCGTACTCCGAAGCGCGAGAAGAAGCCCTTCGTGCGCGCGGCCGATCGGCCGTGAAGGCAGAGATCCGTATGCGGGTCGCCGCGATCGGACACCGGATCGATCGCCGCGCCACCGGCGCCAAGCGAGCCCAGCAGCGACCGTTCGTCGGGGTGGTCGGCGACGACGACCCGCAAGTCCGGGTTGCTTCGAAAAGGCGCCGCTGCCGCTTCGGATATACAGTGGATGCTGCCGGTCCAGCGCGGTGCCGTGTCCTGGATCAGCGACGCTGCGTATCGTCCTGCGCGTGGCGAATGGATCAGGACATGATCGATGTCCTGCAGAGCGCCGCATATCCATTCGAGGTCTCGCGGATCGCTTTCCCTGACGTCGTAGACGGGAAGCTTGCGCACCCGGAAGCGGTGTTCGAGGAGGGCTTCGAGATCGCCGGCGGTGTCGACAGCACCCGGGTGAAGCATGTCGGCCCCTTCATCCAGTTCGGCCCTGATCAGGCGGCAGAGCGCCTGCACGTCTCCCCGCGCCGAGGCGACGCACCGATATCCCCGCGCGCGCGCGTATCGCGCGGTCCGATCCCCGACCGCAAATAGCGGAAGGCCGGCGAATGCAGGCACGAACCGATGGAGGCGTACGGCGTTGAGGCTCGTGAGGATCAGAGCATCGGGCACTTTCACGACGGGGGGGACCGCGAGCGGCACGACGGCGAGAACCGGCGCGCCGAGCGCGTCATATCCCGCTGCGGCAAGACGCTTTACGGTCAATCGATTGAAGGGGTCGGTCCGGGTGACCCAGACCCGCGCGCGGTTCATGCCGCTTCGAGCGCCGCGGTGGCACACCGCCAATAGGCATTCACGCACCGAGCGAGGAAGTGCGGCGGCGGCTCGCCGATCACGTCTCTCAGCAAAGGCACGAGGCTGTCCCCGAAGGCAATGATTTGCCCGCGCGGCACGGCGGCGGCATCGCTTGGTGGTGCGGCATCCTTGTCGCGGCCCGCCAGCACCAGGTCGGCCAGGAGGGACGCGTTCCGCACAGCCGCTTCCGAGTCTGCGCCGGACATTTGCAAGGATTGGGCCGCGGCAGCCTCGAACTGATTGCGCCGCGTACGGAGGATGCCGAAAGCTTCCGCTTCGGACAAGGAGGTGCTCATATAAGACTCCCGGCGAATTGACCGCCGTTATCGACCGGCTTGCGCAGGTCCTTGATCAGGAAAGATGCGGGGGTGCCGGTGTGGAGTGACCGGCATGAGCCTCGGGCGCCGCGCCGCTCCGCGTCAGGCGGATCGGGGCCGGGCCGAGGCCGGCCAGCGTGTCAGCAGGCTGCCAGCGTGCGCCAGAAATCGGGATGCCGTAGAGCACAACATGCGCGGCTTGTATCATGAAGCGGCATGAGAGCCAAATCGCCGCCCTTGCGCCTGCAAAAGCCCGGCGCGCCGTCCCGATCGCACGATTCTCTCACCAAATCGGGTCCGCCGCATGCACATCTATAGCAGGCATGCCGCATAGTATTTGACTTCCCGGCGGGCAGCCACCATCTTCGGCTCATGCCAAAGCGTGTTCGCCTTCTCCGTTTCCGTCTTCACGCGGGGACCCTGCTCGTCGGCTTTTAGCCCCGACCACGGCGCGATGCGGCTCCGGGTTCGGGGCCGAAAAATCCATACATGATCGCGCCGCGCCGGCGCCCTTTTTCCATTTAGGAAGCGAAACAATGGCTAGTTCGAAGGCTGCCCGGCGGCCGTCCGTCCATATGATCGATAGCGAGGCCGAATGCCTCTCCAATCTCGCACTCGCGGTCGAAGACCGCCTGCCCGATGTCGCCGAGTTGCTGCTCGGCGAGATATCCCGCGCGGTTCTTCACAAGGCAGCGCGGATGCCGCCGGGCACGGTAACGATGCATTCCCATGTCACCTTCACTGACGAGGCCAGCGACCGGGAGTATCGCTACCAGCTCGTGTTCCCGAAGGACGCGGATGTTGCAGAGAACAGGATTTCGGTCCTCACACTTGTCGGCGCCGGATTGGTCGGGCTCAAGCCGGGCCAGACGATCCTGTGGCCAGACCGGGACGGGCGAGAGCGCCGGTTGAAGGTCATGTCGGTCGAGCGCGGAAACCCGGTCATTTAGTCTGCGAGCCGCTACCTGCAAAAGCTCACGGTCGCACGTGGTCTTGATGAAAAAGGTCGGCCGCAGCCATCTCGACACAAATCTCGGGCAACTAGCCGCAACGATAAGCTACTAACCGCTACGATAAGTTTGTGGACCAAAGCTGCCGATTTAATCTTATGACATCCCATGGAAGGCAGGCCGCCAAGTTGGAACAGGTTTGCGGGCCTGCATCCGTATGCGGGGGGCAGAGGTATTAGAGTTTGGCTCGAAGGGGCGCCCGGGATAGACACTCTGACGCGGGGGACAGCGACCGCTTCACCCGTCATAGATGCAATCCGATCTCCTGCGTCAGTGCATCGCACGGCTCACAGGATCGGAAAAAAATCGACTGCGCCCACAGCATTATCTTTTAAACCCTTTCGAACTCGGCCATCGGCGCCACTATTGCGCGGCCTTGTACCAGCGCGCCTTGGCGGGCAACTGCGTCGCGGAACACAGCTGATATTTCTCGTTTGAATTTAAGGGTCCCCCGACCGCGCCAACAAATGTGAAGGATTGCGGGCCATTCAGGACATATTCGTTGACAGCCAAGCTCGGTTCCCAGCGTCCGTCTTCATCGCGCGTACGATACGCGATGCGGAAGCGACCGGGACCCGCCATTTGCCACGTCACGGCTTGGCTTGAATATTCATGTTTCGGGTCGCTGACATCGCTCTCTTCCCAAAAGCGCGAACCGTCGAAATACATGGGCGTCGTGACAGGCTTGGAGCAGGTCGAAAATGTGCCTTCGACATAGGCATAGTAACCGGCCTGCAGGGGAATGGTCGAGGAGGTCGCGCCGGCCGTTGGCTTAGGCTGAGCGTTCGTGGTGGCATTACCTGAAGGCGGCGCGCCATTAGCAAGAGCGGGCCGATATTTTCGAACCGTGGCCTGCATTGCAGGTGATAATTGGGAGACAGCGCACTTCCCGTAAGCTGTATCGCTATACTCCATTCGGCGGGCGCTCATGCTACCTTCGCGGAAAATGAAGCCTCCCGCAGCGCCCGCCTTGATGCCGCGCGCATCCATGGGAAATCCTGCCTCCGAAATGAAATCGTCGGTTGACCAGATACGGGTAAAGCCAACGAGTTCCGGCTCATAGTCCTTGCTGCCACGCGTAGACGCTCCGGTTCGGCTGATATTATGCGCATCAAGAGCCGCATCGCGCGGACTGTTCATCCTGTTGCCGGGAAGCGACTGAATAATATAGCCGTAGGAGGTGCCATCGTAGAAAAATACTTCGGTCGCCTCGGCGCAACTGCCTGAATAGTCGGCATAATAAATGCCTTTTTCAATCGGCAAAGCCGTTCGAGAGGCGACCGCCGGCGCAGCGGCCGCAAAGGAGCTCATCACCGCGCTGCTCGCCGGCCGAGTAGCGATCCCGCCATTAGCCTCGCTCTGCGTTGCAGACAGGGCCGCAGCCGATACGGACAGAAGGCAAAAGCAAGCTTTGTGGAACGATGCCATCGCGCGTCTCCCTTAGATTTCCGACTAGAATGCACAGCCACAATGTCTTTGTAAATATTGGCCGATCCCCATTCGACGGGCGATAGAGCGCTATCACGGTTCCAAAATGGAACGTCCCGCCTTGGACGATGGCGGGAAGGCGTTGACGCCAAGCATGGTGGTAGCGGCTCCTAGCTCGATTGGATCCGCAATGTTGCATACGTGCCTGGGTCTCAGGCGCTCGTGCTCGACGGGGCCGCTATGCGCGTCCTCGAAATGCCCCAACTAGTCCTGCGCCACGTCGAAGGGAGGCGCTCCGCATGATATAAATATCTCAAATAACAGGTAAACGTTATGCGCCCGCGAGCAAATATGTGTGGTGAGCGGCGATGAAATATGGAGTCGAAAGCGCAAGATCGCGGGCCGACAATCCATAAAGCTTGTTCGAGAGGGCGGTTGCCTAAGAAGAATAGGTCACGCTGTCTTTCGCGTCCGTCCCACCATCCTCACCTCATTCGATCAATCGGCGAACAAGCGCACCCAATTTCAGCCGATAAGGTTTCGAAATCGCAATCTTTATAAATTCTTGACAATCCTTTGATGCTTTGGCGGACTGCCAAAATGATATCGGAGGATGGTTGCCAGCGCAGCGGGCGCGGGCGAAGACGACTGGGGGATTTAGCATGGCCAAAAAAGGAAAGTTCACATCAATTGATGAAGTGAAATATTTCTCCAAAACGGGCGTGGTGCTCGACGCCCAAAATTCTGCGACGACCCATGTTCATGGCGGCGGCGGCCAGAACAATACCCCGGTATCCATCTCATCAACGACGACGAAGCACCTGCACATCTTCGTCCGCCAGGATAACGGCAAAGAGTTCGACACGACCTTTGATAACCTCGGTGTCGCGGTGCGGCCGGGGCATCGCGTTTCGGTCGTCTATGTCGGCGCGAAAAATGAAAGCGTCGGCTATTCTACTGGCATGCTCGTGCATGACACAGGTCGAAGCGCTGTCTGCACGACTACCGCCGAATCCTTCGTTCAGCGTACCAACCCTGCCGTCGGCTGCCTGAGCGTCGTTTTTGCACCGATGCTGTTCGCCGCAGCTTTCGTGGTGCTGACCGGCGGCTCCAGTTTCAGCAGCTTTGGCGGGATCGTCGGCGTTGGGGCAGTGGCATATTGGCTCTATTCGCGAAAATCGCAGTCCGACAAGCTACGCGCCCAGATTGTCGATGGGGTTGAAGCCGAGCTGGAAAAGCTGAGACAGACCCGTGGCGATTGATCGACCAATTTGAATAGGCGCGCAATCTCGCTGGCTCCATCGACCTTTTCGATTTTTGCTGCCAACAGCTCCCGACACGATTTGAGCAATAAATTTCGGCTATCGGATTAATTGCTCGATATTGTGGGAGCAGGATGAGGGACCGCTTTCGGTTACGGTGAGGATTTCGCCTAATGACAAAGGCGAGGCGCAGAACAGCCTTTACAGACCAACTCACCACTGGCTATCGCGACAGTGTGCTCGCAATTGTGAGTACACCTACTGAGTACACATGCGCGGTTTCACCCCGCAAAAAATGACGGAAAACCGTGGGCTTATAGCCCAGCCGACCCCTCCCGTAGGGGTCACCAAATCGCCGGAAGGGCGCGGAAGTCTCGGTTTTATGTTCGTGGGTGGCTCGGTGGGTACACCAGACCCGTAGACAAAGAACGAACCATCACGGATCCGAAAGGACTCTGGCGCGATCCGCGCAGCGGCATCTTTTGCCTCCGCCGCAGCATTCCGCCGCCGTTGCAAAGCGCCTTCGCTTGCGGCCAACTCTACAAAGTGAGCCTTGGCACCGCCGATCCACGCGATGGAAAATGAAAGCCGGCGATCGCAAATGTTGAATTTGAGCGGAAGTCCTGCCGAAAGGCTTGCCGCGAATGCCTCATGCAGCCCGAGCGGCTTCCATCGCCGGTCCCAGCGCCACCGCCGACGCCAAGCGGCGCAGCGATACCCATCGCGGGCGCGGTGCCCGATCGTCTGGCGATGACGGGCGCGAATGCGCGCTCGCTCCTCGAGGGTTCTTGCGCGCATCTCGTCACGGAGCTGCGCGCGCTCGGCGCCTGTCAGCAGGCTGAAGCGCGCAAGCTCGTCGTCGATGGCCTGCGACGCGTTCAGCCAGTCGCGGTTCCGGTCCCCGGTTCAGTCATTGTCGCGCAGGCGATCCCGATCGCTGTCCATATCGCTCCGGTCCTGGTCGCGAAGCCGGTCGCTGTCCTGGCCGCAGCTGTCTCCAGGCGTGCACGGACGGTCGCGCTTACGGCGCACAAGCAATGCTAACCGGGACGTGTTGTGATAGGTAATGGTTGCAGCATCGCGACAGCGTATGTCCGCTTCAATCAGGGCCCGTCGTGGAAGCGGCTCTTCCCGACCGGCCGCTCTTCAATGAGGTACGGCACCGAGTTCGAACCCCGTTTTATCGTGCAGCGCGAACTTGTCGACGATGTCGGCGCTGGCGCGATTGTAACCGACGACCTCCACCGTGCGGCCTTCGCGGCGCAGGCGCGCGATGATCTTGTCGAGCGCGCCGACACCCGAGATGTCCCAGAAATGTGCGGCCGACACATCGATGAGGATGTCGGGTGCGGCCTCATCAGTCTGGAAGCTCCGTGTGAAGCGGTCGACCGAGGCGAAAAAGATCTGACCAGTCACGAAATAGGTAGTGCGGCTCGCGTCATCACTGGCCTCGCGCCGAACGTCGAACATCCGCTGCACTTTTGCGGCAAAGAATATCCCCGATAGCAGCACGCCAGCGAGCACGCCCAGGGACAGGTCGTGTGTCGCCACGACCACAACCACCGTGGTCACCATCACGATCGACGAGGTCGGTGGATGGCGGCGCAGGTTCGCGATCGAGTTCCAGCTGAAGGTGCCGATCGACACCATGATCATCACCGCGACCAGCGCGGGCATCGGCATGCGGCCGACATAGGGGCCGAGCAAGGCGAGCAACATCAGGAGCGTGGCGCCGGCGGTGAAGGTCGAAAGACGGGTCCGCCCGCCCGAGGTGACGTTGATGACGGACTGACCTATCATTGCGCAGCCGCCCATCCCGCCGACGAAGGCGGCGGCGATGTTGGCGGTGCCTTGTCCGGCGCATTCGCGGCGCTTGTCGCTGTCGCTGTGCGTCATGTCGTCGACGATCTGCGCGGTGAGGAGCGATTCTAGGAGGCCGACTGCGGCCATTGTTAGCGAATAGGGCAGGATGATCCGTAGCGTTTCCAAAGTCAGCGGTACATCGGGCAGGACGATGTTCGGAAGACCTTCCGGAAGCTTGCCCATGTCGCCGACCGTGTTCACCGGCAGGCCGAACCCAATGCTGATTGCCGACAGGATCAGGATGGCGACGAGCGGCGAGGGAACGGCCTTCGTCAGCAGTGGGAGCAGGTAGATGATGGCAAGCCCGCCCGCGACCATCGCATAAGCCTGCCACGTCACATCGATAAGCTGCGGCAGCTGTGCCATGAAGATGAGGATGGCGAGCGCGTTGACGAACCCGGTGATCACCGAGCGCGATACGAACTGCATGACGAGGTCGAGCCGTAGCAATCCGGCGATAATCTGGATGATGCCCATCAGGATCGTCGCGGCAAAGAGATACTCAACGCCATGTTCGCGGACGAGCGGAATGACGAGGACGGCCACCGCGGCGGTCGCCGCCGAAATCATCCCTGGTCGCCCTCCGGTAAAGGAGATGACGATCGCGATCGCGATCGATGCATAAAGGCCGACGCGCGGATCGACCCCGGCGATGATCGAAAAGCCGATCGCCTCGGGGATCAGTGCGAGTGCGACGACAATGCCGGCAAGGATGTCGGCGCGTGCGGTCGCGGCGCCGGCGAACCATTGCTGGCGGTAAGCGGTAAATCCGTTGAACATGAAAAGCTCACATCAAGACACATGGCGCCCGGGCGGACGCGATCATATTTGCATGTGCGATGTTGTCCGGCGGATCGGCGGCCGGAATAGCCACCCGGAGTTGCACCGGGTCCTTGCGAATGGCGGCCCTCTATCCTGATGCCGGGCTCCTTTGCAAGCGATCGCTTTGTTCGCTTTCGTGCCTGGCATCATAAAAGCCGACCCTCTCCAGCCGGCCAGTCCCTGCCGAGTGCTGGACCGGCGCTAATTGGGGGCTTCGACCAGATCTTCGACCATCGTGGCCATCAGGCCGACCTGCGAATGGACACCGGCCTTTGCATAGATGCTCGCAAGCTGCGCCCGGATCGTCCCCGACGCCGCGCTGCGGAGGCATGCGATCTCTGCGGCCTCGAAGCCCTTGAGTGCGAAGAGCGCGACATCGGCCTCGGCACCGGTCAACTGCCAGTCGAGGAACCGCTGCCGGACGAGATCTGACATCGCGCCGCGCGCGGTTGCGACCGCAGCTTCGTCAAGCCTTGCGCGAACGACCAGCCAGCGCAGCTGCAGCGTGCCGAAGACCACGCCAGCCAGCAGGGCGGCGGTTGCGCAGGATTCAACGAACAGGTGCATGCTCCATCCATCCGCGGCGATGTCGCCTGCGACGTCGGCGACGAAGAAGATCGTCGCGAGCGTCTGCAGCGCCACAAGGAAGGTGATGGCGACTGCCCGGCGTTCCAGCGCTTTTCGTCTTTCCCGCATGGTCACGGTCTACGCGCGTCCGGGCAACATGGCCAACAGGATTTCCCGGCCGCTGCGGCGCGTCTCGAAGACTGTTCCGGCGATATGCAGGGCAATCAGAATATAGAGCAGGTTGACGCTGGTCTCATGCACTTCTTCCCACGTGCTTTCGCTACCCTCCGCGCCTTTCACCTCGTCATCGTCCTCATGGTCGCCCTGTTCGGCGATCAAATGGCGGCTGACCTCGCCCGCCTGATCCGCGGAGCCGGAGAGCGCGCCCGAAGGTGGGCCTGCCATCGCTATTCCGCTGGCGATGATGAGGCCAAGCACGCACCAGATGGCGTAGACCATCAACGCGCCAAGCGGATTGTGCGAGCGATGGATCTCCTTTCGGCCGACCCTTATATCGTTCAGATGCCCCAGCGCCCGGCGCAAGCTCGGCGGGAAAGCCGAAAAGCGAGCTTCGGCCGGACCTATCAAACCCCACAGCAGGCGCAGCGCGAAGACCGCGGCCAGCGCATAGCCCACCCAGATGTGCGCCCCCGATCCTTCTTCGGTAACCAGCGCATTGGCGATGATTGCGGTGACAATCGACCAATGGGTGATTTTCACGAGGGGATCCCAGCTGCGACGCGAGCGAGCGGGGGCTGGAGAAAATTCTTCGGGTTCGAATTGTTGCGCGTGTGGCATGCTCTTTTCCTTCGTTGCTCGAAGGATCCGATCAGGGCTGACGCCGCCGGGCCATCGGTCAGATGCTTATGCTCGCGGATTTAAGCATCTGCTTACGCCAGGAGCACCGTTGCGCAAGTTTCCGGGCGCGCTTTGCGAACATTATGTGCCCGGAATTCCCGCGAGCTCTGCTGGCGTGACGACGGGTTCGTTCCGGTCCTTCCGCTCCGAGTAGCGGTCGACGAGCTGGTCGGCATGGCCGCGCGTGAGCACGGTGAAGCGCACCAGCTCCTCGGCGACGTCGACAATCCGGTCATAATAGCTCGATGGCAGCATCCGGCCCGCCTCATCAAACTCCTGATAGGCCTTCGCGACGCTCGACTGGTTGGGAATGGTGATCATCCGCATCCAGCGGCCAAGGATGCGCAGCGTGTTGACGCTGTTGAACGATTGCGATCCCGCCGAGACCTGCATCACCGCGAGCGTGCGGCCCTGCGTCGGGCGGAGTCCCTTATAGGCGAGCGGCAGGTGATCGATCTGCGCCTTCATGATCCCGGTGATCTGACCATGGCGTTCGGGGCTGCACCAGACCTGGCCTTCGGACCAGAGCGAATGCTGGCGAAGCTCCTCGACCGCCGGATGATCATCATCTGCGATCTGGTCAGGAAGCGGAAGGTCGGAGGGATCGAAGATCCGCGTTTCGCAGCCGAACAGCTGGAGCAGCCGCGCGCTCTCTTCGACGACGAGACGGGAGTAGGAGCGTTCCCGCAAGCTGCCGTAGAGCAGCAAAATGCGCGGCGCGGGATCGAGCGGGCCGAGACCGAGCGCCGGTTGTGCGCGCAGATATTGGGGCCTGAGCGCCGGAAAGTGGTCGGGGTCGACGAGTGCGCGCAGGCGCGCGAAGTTTTGGTCTGACATGAGCTAGTCTACCGTGGGGTGGTTGCGGGGAACCAGCGGCGGCCGAGGCGAAACGCTACACTGACGAGGAGGATGAGGACGGGGACCTCGACGAGCGGGCCGATTACTGCTGCGAAGGCGACGGGCGAGGCGAGGCCGAAGGCAGCAATCGAGACGGCAATCGCGAGTTCGAAATTATTGCCTGCGGCGGTGAAGGCGACCGCGGTCGTGCGCGAGTAATCGGCGTCGATGAGTTTACCCATCCAGAAGCTGATCAGGAACTGGATGACGAAGTAGATCGTAAGCGGGATCGCGATGCGAACAACGTCGGCGGGAATGCTGACGATCTCGCCGCCCTTGAGGCTGAACATCGCGACGATGGTGAATAGCAGCGCGATGAGCGTGATCGGGGCGATCCGCGGCAGGAAGCGTGTCTCGTACCAATCGTTGCCTTTTGCCTTCACGAGAATATGGCGCGTCAGATATCCGGCGAAAAAGGGAATGCCGAGATAGATGAGAACCGCTTTAGCGATCGTCCAGAAGCTCACGTCGATGACGCTGCCTTCAAGCCCGAACAGCGGCGGCAGGATGGTGAGGAAGAACCAGGCATAGACGCTGAAGAAGAGAATCTGGAAGATCGAGTTGAAAGCGACGAGCGCCGCGACATATTGATTGTCGCCTTTCGCGAGCTGGTTCCAGACGATGACCATCGCGATGCAGCGGGCAAGCCCGATCAGGATCAGGCCGGTCATATATTCGGGTCGATCCGCAAGAAAGAGGATGGCGAGCCCGAACATCAGCGCAGGGCCGATGATCCAGTTCTGGACGAGCGAGATCGAAAGGACGCGTCGGTCGTCGAACACGCGCGGCAGTTCATCATAGCGCACGCGGGCGAGCGGCGGATACATCATCAGGATCAGGCCGATCGCGATCGGGACGTTGGTCGTGCCGACCGACAGCGCCTCGATCGCGCTTGGGAGGCCTTCGAAGATGGTTCCGAGAAGCACCCCCAAGGCCATCGCCAGGAATATCCAGAGCGTCAGATAGCGGTCGAGGAACGACAGGCGTTCGCCTTTGATCTGCGGCATCGATCAGTCGCCGATGCGGTTGCCGGCGTCTTCGACCACCTGCTCGCCGTCCTCCTTGGCGAAGGCGCCAAGCTGCCTCGCCGGAAGGATGTCGAGTACGGCTTCGGAAGGGCGGCAGAGCCTCACACCGAGCGGGGATACAACGAGCGGACGGTTGATCAGAATGGGATGCGCCATCATCGCGTCGATGAGTTCCGCATCGCTGAGCGCGGGATCGTCGAGGCCGAGCTGGACGTAAGGCGTGCCTTTCTGCCGCAGGAGGTCTCGCGGTGCTATCCCAGCGCGAGCGATCAACTGTTCGAGCAGCCTACGCGTGGGTGGCGACTGCAGATATTCGACGATATGCGGTTCGATCCCCGCGTTGCGGATGAGACCAAGCGTGTTGCGTGAGGTGCCGCAGTCGGGATTGTGATAGATGATAATGTCGGCCACGGCTCAATCCCGATCAGCAGCAGGCGAGTTCGGCGAGCAGCGGTTCACAGAGTTCGGCGCGCCCCTCACAGCAATCTTTGGCGAGGAAAAGCATCAGGCCGCGAAGGGCATCAATCTCGGCGCGCTGGATGATGTTGCGTCCGCGCTTCTCTGACTGCACGAGTCCAGCCTTGGCGAGCACAGCGAGATGCGTCGAGAAGGTGCTCTGCGTCAGTTCAGAATGTTTGACGAGCTGTCCTGTCGAGAGACCTTCGGGCTCGTATCGCACAAGCAGACGGAAGGCATTGAGCCGGGTCGGATGCGCGAGCGCGGCGAGCGCCAGCAGTGCTGCGTCAGTAGTCATTCATCGAAATTACCCGATGGATTTCCATCTGGCAATAACAATCGCAAATTCCCGATGCGTTAATATCACTTTCGTTTCGGTGCCCGAAGCAGATGAGGTGGATGGCTCCCGCTCACGGCATCTATGTGCCAAGATGAGTTTACCCTAACGCGCGGATGGCAACTCTCAGGCCGTCAAATATCCGGCGCTACGTGTGGCTTCAGGCACATGCCCGACAATCTTTGCTTGGGAGAGCCGGCCGCCGTGTAAAGCCTCAACCGGGTTGGACAGATGCGTTTTACGGGCTGCGCTCCTTACACTTGCCATTTGGACCAAGGTGACGACAATGCCTCCATCTGCCCGCGGGGATCAAGAATGCAAGACGGACTTGTCGATCGGATTTACGAATGCTCGGTGGTCCCGGAGGCATGGCCGGCGGTTCTCGACGAGGTGGCAGCGCTCGCGGGTTCGGCGGGTGGGCTTCTCTTCTCGGCGCGCAAGGCCCTGAACTGGACCGCTTCCGAGCGCGTAGCCGACGTCTTTGCGGCCTATGTGGAGGAAGGATGGTTCGGCAAATGCAGCCGGCGCGTTTGCCTGATGGGCCGCGAGGAACCCTCCTTTTTCGTCGAGCATGATTTCTGGAGCGATGCGGAAATCGATGCCGATCCGGTGTATCGCGATTTTTTCCGTCCGCGCGGGCTGGGATGGTCGGCGGGAACCGGGGTCCAGGTGCCGACCGGCGACAATATTGTGTTCAGCGTCGAGCGCGCCTTTTCTGAAGGCCCGGTGGCGGCCGAAAGCGTGGCACGGCTCAATCTGCTGCGCCCGCATCTGGCGCGCAGCGCGCTCGTGAGCGCGCGTATGCAGCACCAGCGCGCGCAGGGCGCCGCCGAGGCGCTGACCGCGATGCACCTGCCTGCCTTTCTCCTGCGCGCAGGCGGTGAAGTTGTCGAGATGAGCCCGCTTGGCACCGATGTGTCACCGCTTGTGATATTGGGTGCCCACGGCCGCCTGCGACTGGCGGACAGGCAGGCAGATGCGCTCCTCGACGACGCCCTGGCATCACTGACCTCGGCACCCGCCATCAGCGCGCGATCGTTTCCGGTACGCGACGCGGCGGGAATGCCCCGGCAGGTCGCGCATCTGATCCCGGTTCAGCGCGGTGCGCACGATGTTTTTGGGGATTCCTATGCCTTGCTGATGATGGTGCCGGTCGCTTCGGATCGCGTGCCTTCGGCAACACTGATGAAGTCGCTTTTTGACCTGACGCCATCGGAAGCCCGCGTCGCCAGCGGTATCGCCCGCGGCGAAACGCCCGAAGCAATTGCGGCGTCGGGCTCTGTCGCCATCAGCACGGTGCGCAGCCAAATTCGCAGTGTGCTCGAGAAAACGGGCGCGTCACGGCAGTCCGACCTTGCCGGGCTGCTGGCCCGGCTCGGTGCAACCGCTCCGAACTAGTCGAAAAACTCCGTCCCATCCTCCATCTGGAGGATGAACCGCATGCAGGCTTGGGCTCTATTCGCAATCGCTGACGGCGATCTGCGACCCACAGTCGTCAGCGGGCGGTGCGCCTGACCCATCGGGCCAGGCGCACCGCCGCCAGAACCCGCCGGATCGGCAAAAGGTCAAGGCAACGGGTACGGGACATGACATCAACTATCTCGCGCTCGCCGGCGCCCTCTATCCTATCGGGCCAAGTAACCCGCCGCCGCCGCCGCCGCTCAATCTGGTCGGTAACTTTGGCGGCGGCGGCACATTCCTCGCCATGGGGGTGCTCGCTGCGCTGGTCGAGCGGCAGCGCTCGGGCAAGGGCCAGATTCTCGACGTGGCGATGGTCGACGGCATTTCGGTTCTGCTGACCCAGATGGCGGGCCGGATGCAGATGGGCCTTTGGAAGCGGGAGCGCACCGGCAATCTTCTCGACGGAAGCGTCTATTTCTATCGCTGCTATGAAGCCGCCGATGGCCGGCACATGGCTGTCGGCGCGCTCGAGCGCGAGTTCCATGATGCGTTTCTGGCGGGGCTTGGTCTCGACCCCGGGGATTTTCCCGACTATCTCAACCCCGACGTCTGGCCCGACCGCACGCGCCGGATCGAGCCGATATTCCGCTCGCGTTCGCACCGCGAATGGTGCGCAATTTTCGATCGGCTCGATGCCTGCGTCTCGCCAGTGCTGACCTTTGACGAGGCGGCCGATCATCCCGCGAATCGCGCGCGTGAAGCGCATGTTCATTCGGGCCGCTCATTGCAACCGGCACCCGCGCCGCGATTTTCGCGGTCCACCCTCCGGTCACCGGGCCCCGTGGTTTCGAGGCCCGATTTGCCCGGCAGCCTGATCGACTGGGCTGTCAGCGAAAATGAAATCCGATCGCTGCAGCAAAAGTCCATCATAGAATAGCTGCGCGGATTTCAGCGGCCGCCGGAAACTTGATCTCCGCCGAGCTCCTTCTGCCGACAGGCATTCAGCGCTCAGATGAGCATTGTTGCGATCCAGATGGTCTCGGTGTCCTGCGATGACCGCTTTTGGCGGATGCGCGCAATTCGTCCGGGCTCGTTGCAGCCGATTATCCGAAGAGAGCTTCAGATCGAGAGCTTCGCGTCCCCCTCGACAATGCGCTGTTCGAGCCTGGGTCGTGCCCCGGGCTGCCACATTTGGGCGTGGTGCGAGACGCGGTAGCGAAGCGGACCGCCATCGGCGGTTTTCGCCCGCGCGATCGGGCGGACGATGCACACGAACTCGGTTTCGATGGTGTCGGGCCCTGCGCTGACAACTGCATAGCCGTGACCGGCCATGTCGACGAATTCGAGATGGGGCGCAACGTCGGGATTGGTCAGCGCCCGGGCGGCTTCGATGTCGCCGCTCGCCGCATATTCGAGCGCCGCGCGCACCCCGCGCTTGATTGTGAGGTTGATCGTGTGCTCGGGCGGAGCGCCTTCGACCTTTCGAACATAGAGCGGGCGCAGGGCCGATTCCTTGAAGAACTCGGCAGCTTCGCCAAGGCCGGGAGCGGATATCGAACCGGTGATGAAGCTGAGCCCGACCGGCGCGAATTCCGCGGGCGGCAGGGCAGGCGCTGCATATCCGGCCCAGAAGCTGTGGCGGTCGCCGGAAACCGTAACGAAGCCCGGGATCTTCGCGTCGCGAACGAGATCGTAGATTTCGGCGCGTTCGGCGAAGGCTCCGCTCATATCGCCGCCGCCGAAGGTGCCATAATCCCTGCCCGGCCATCGGTCCTTCACCAGCCCCTCGGGCAGGTTCTGGGGATCGGTGCGCATGTCGAGCGTGCCGTTGGTCGCGCCCCAGATCTTCCAGGTCGCAGTCGACTGGGTCAGCCGCGCCTTGAGCCACGCCTTTTGTTCCCGGCCGAGCACAGTATGCGCGGGTTCGTCCTTGCGATAATTGGGAATGCTCCTGTCGCCGATCGCGATGATCGCAGGCGGCTTGCCGCCCGCATAATCCCGCCCGCCGTCGACGATTTCCAGCCACTCTTGCGGGATCACCGGATAGTCGCCGGAGTCGAGCGCCGCCGCCTCGGGCCGATCGGTGGGGTCCGCCGCCTTGTAACTGTGCAGGTCGGTCAGGATCAGATCGACATGCTTGCCGTACCGCAGCGCGCGGTAGGTCGTCATGCTGCCGACCGCGATGCGGTTGTTGATTTCGGTGCCGAAGCCATCGTCGTCGAACGTGTCGATCGCGGCCTTTTCGACGGCAGGCGGGCTAAACTGCTCCAGCGCGGCGCCGGATGCCTTGCGAACGCGCGAGGGGATATATTCCCACCACGCCTGGTTGGCCGCGACGCGCAGCGGCTGCGCGGGCTCGACGGTGGCGCCATATTTGATGAAGCTCTGCCAGCCCTGCCAGGAGAATTCGTGATTGTCGCCCATGCACACGAAAGGAAGATAGGCCCGTGCATCCTGGATATCGGGATCGTCGATATGCGCGCGATAGACGTGGCGGTAGCCGGCGAGATTGGTCGGCACATAGAAATTGCCGACCTTGCGCGCGTCGGGAATGTGGCCGAGATCATAGACCGTGCGCGAATAGCGGTGCGGCGTTTCTTCAGGATATTCGACCACTTCGTAGATGAAGTCGCCGAGATGGAGCACAAAGCCGAGCTTGCGGTCGGCCGCCGCGCGCTCGTCCTCCCAGATCATGCGGGCGTAGGCGTTCTGCGCGCCTTCGTTGACGCTGTTGCAGGACACGAAGGCAAAGCGAACGGGTCGCTGGTCGCTGGCGCGCGGGGCCGTGATCGTCCGCCCGATCCGGCTGCCTGCGCCGCTTTCATCGGCGAAACGGTACCAATAGACCGTCGCCGGCGAGAGTCCGCCGACCAGCGCCCGGCACGTCCAGTCGGCGGCCGCCAGCACCGGCGTGCGCGCCGCGGCGACGACGCGGCGAAAGTCCGGATCGAGCGCCACCTCGACGGTCAGTTCATGACGGTCGCCCGCGTCGAACGGCCGCCGGGTCCACAGGACGATGCTATGTTCGTCCGGGTCGCCCGACGCCACACCCTGGGGAAAAAGGCGGCGATCCTCTCGCCATGCCATTTGCGAGGGCGCCGCGGACAGACGGGACGCCCAGATGCCGCTGATCCCGATCGAAGCCGCACCCGCCATAAATTTCCGTCGGTCCATTGCTTGTCCCCCTCCTGACCCGTGCCGATCACGTCGTGATGCAAACTCTAGCCGGGTTGGCCAGACCCGAAAGATTTAGGTCACGAGCGCCCCTGACTTTTCGACCAAGGGTGGAATGCGAGCGGCGCGCGGCTGGCAGAAGGGCAGACGGCGGCGTCGGATGCGTATCTAAGGGGCCTAGGAGAACCCGGGTCGGGAGTTTGTCCCGCGCGCGCGGCCTGGCTTTCACGATGACGGTCGCGCAATCGAAATGGGAAGAGCGGAGATCCGGGTTGGCGGCCGCGGCCCCCATGCCGAACGGATCGCTCTTGCTGACTTTCACCGAAAAGAGACCATCCTCCAGGCACGATCAGAAGACGGCCGCAATGACTCAATCCGCGTTCCATTCGAAGACATCAAGCTGGGAACAGCCTTGCGTGTGCAACGGATCTTTGAAGGCAAACTGCTTTGCCTCGTCGAGGCTGGCGGCAATCAATATATAGGCGCCGCCGGATTGGTCGGTGAAGGGGCCGGCGCATTCCAGCCGTCCTGCATCGCGCAGGCGGTCGAGAAAGGAATAGTGCTCCCCAAGAACTTCTCTACGAAATTCCGGCGTTCGCCGTGAAAGGACGAGGTACTTCATCATCAGGTTCCTTTTCTTCCGGTGATGGCGGGCGAAATCCAGTCTTTCATCGCTCAGATCTTCCTGCTCAGAGTCAGAACGTCAGCAAGACGGAACCGGTGGTTCGTCGGGCCTCGAGGGCAGAATGCGCCTTGGCCACGTCGGCCAGGTCAAATTGCGCGCCGATCTCCACGTGCAGCCCGGTTTCCAGTTCTTCGAACAATTCGGCCGCGGCCTTCCGATAGGAATCAAGGTCGGCCATATAGGCAAGGACGCTAGGCCGGGCAAAGGCGAGCGACCGCCGCGGCCCCAGTTCGGATATATCGATTGCCGGGAGCGACCCCGAAGCTTGGCCCGCACTGACCACCAGGCCAAAAGGTCGGACGCAATCGAGGGTTCGCAGCAGGACGTCGCCCCCGATACCGTCGAAGGCGACATCAACGCCCCGGCCGCCGGTGATGTTCAGAACCTCGCGGACAAAATCGCCCTCTTTGTAAAGCACCGCATGGTCGAGGCCGAAGCTCTTGGCCAGCGCCGCCTTTTCGGGCGAGCCGACGGTCCCGATGACGCTTGCTCCGAGTTTGCGCGCCCACTGGCTCAATATCAGACCAAGGCCGCCTGCAGCGGCATGAACGAGGATGATATCTCCAGGCGAGATGCGTGCGACGCGCGTCAGCAGCATATGGGCCGTGATGCCGCGCAACATGGAAGCCGCGGCGACCGTATCCGAGATATGTGACGGGAGCGGCACCGCCCGGTTCGCCGCCAGCAGGCGTATTTCGGCATAGCCGCCCGTCGGCAGGCCCGCCCAAGCGACCCGGTCGCCCGGACGAAGATGGGTGACGCCATCGCCCAGCGCTTCGACTACTCCGGCCCCTTCGACACCGAGGACGGCGGGCAGGTGGGCTACGGGGTAGAGACCGGTCCGGTGATAGATATCGACATAATTTACCCCCGCTGCGGCTTGACGGAGGCGGATCTCGCCGGGCCCAGGATCGCCGACATGCTGGTCATCGATGCGCAGAACAGCTGCATCCCCCACCGCGTGCATTTTCACCACTCGTGCCATCTTCTCGCTCCTTCGCTTTGGAAGCGGGCTGCTTAGGACATGGGCACACGCACAGTAATTCCTTTGGAATGCCCAGTTACTGTGCAAAAATGCACAGATGCAGTGGGATGATCTGAAATATTTTCTGGCGCTTTTCCGGTCGGGGACGCTCTCGGCCGCGGCCCGCACTCTGGGAGCAGAACACAGCACGGTCGCGCGCCGTATTGCGTCGCTCGAAGAAGGGCTTGGCATGCGTCTGTTCGAACGGTCCGGTCGCGGATACAGCCTTACGGCCGAAGGCGAGGCGATCGCGGATATTGCGGCGCGCGTCGAAGAGGAAACGCTCAACATCGCGCGCGTGGCGCAAGGCCGGCAGTCCGATCTGGCAGGCGTGGTGCGCATCAGCGCGCCGCCCACATTCGCCAGCCGATTTATCGCGCCCCGCTTGACGGCGCTGCGGCGCCAATATCCCGGGATCGAGCTCGAACTTGCCGGCGACAGCCGCGCCATCAGCTTGTCGCGCCGGGATGCCGATATCGCGATCCGTCTCAGTCGGCCGACGACGGGTTCGATCGTGACGCGGCGTGTCGGAACGATGGCTTTCGGTCTTTATGGCCAGCGGGACTATCTTGCGAAAGCCGCAGCCTGCGACCGCGATTTTCTCGGCTATGACGATAGCCTCGATCATGTGCTCCAACAGCAATGGCTGCGACGTCTGGAGCCGGACTTGCGCCTGGCATTTCGCAGCAACGAATTGACCACGCTGCACGAAGCGGCGGCTGCCGGGATGGGTTTGGCGGTTCTGCCGCGTTTTCTCGGCGACCCCGACGAGCGGCTCGCGATGGTGGCCACACCCTCACCGCCACCGAGCCGCGAGCTTTGGCTGCTTGTTCATCCCGATCTTCGTCGGTCTCCGCGCATCCGGGCGGTCCTTGATCATATTGTGGACATTGTCCTTGCCGGGCGCGCGATACTCGATCCCGAGGGGGCAGCGAGCGATTAAAAGGCGATGACGGCCAGATCCGTGGGCAGTTCCTTATGCCGCGTATCGACGCCGGATGTTGTGGGGCCGGTCCACCCGCCGGGGTTTTCGAGAATATCGAGCGACGGCGCATAGCCTTCCAGCCGGAAGGTGCGAAACGCGAAGGGCAGACCATCTGCACCCAGCGGCGAGGCTGCATCGGCGACATGAATATGAAGGTGCGGAGCATCGGATTGCCCCGAATTGCCGAGCGCCGCGAGCACCTCGCCCATGCGCACCCGCTCGCCTTGCTTCACTCTAATGCTGCCGGGCTTGAGATGTCCGTAAAGGACGCGCTTTCCACCCGGCAGCCGCAGGACGATATGATTACCGGCAATCGTATCGAGGCCGATCTTGATGGAAGGCGGGGCCAGGGGTTGGTTGTCGGGCAAGCCATCAAGGATGCGTTCGACGACCGCATCGGCGACGGCGAGAACCGGTTCGCCATATCCGGCCCAACTTTCGTTCCTCGAAGGATCGCCCGTAAAGGCACGGCCACGCGCATCGATCTTCACGAAGTCGATTGCATAGCGCTGCGCGATCCGGGCTTGGCCATCCACGACCGCGATCGTTCGGCGGTGATCGGAATCGTTCGACAGCGCATTGGCTGCGAGCCAGTGGCCTGACCCAAGAGGCGCGTTCACCGCGAGCGGAGCCTCGCCGCTCACCGTCAGTGGCGGGGCTTCCAGAATAGTGCGCGATGGGTCGGGCGGCCCGCTTGATGCCGATGCCACATGGATATGGTGACCAAGACGCAACCCGGCCCCTGTCCCCTTGGGAACCGCCGTGTCGAAATAGACCATGACAAAGCTGCCAGGCCCGATCTGAAGACGGTCGGCGCCCTCTTTCTGCTGTCCGGGCGTCGCAATCATCGTCGCTAAATCCTTCGCCGCAAATGCGCTGAGTGGACGGCCGCCGTTGCTGTCGAAGACGTCGATTTCCGTCAGGATGATCGTGCGCCCCGAATAGTTGGTCAATCGCATCTCGTAGAGAAGATGGTCGCGGCCGGACGCCTCGACCGGCGCAGGCGCTTTACCGAACTCAACATCAAGGGGGACTACCGAGGGCGCCGGCTCTTGACGGGCGGCGGCAATCTCACTGCCCAACAAGGAGGGCGCTATGGTGCTGCATAGCAGCAACAAGGCGAACTTCACCCGAGCCATAGTTGCGATACTCCCATCACTTTGCTGCCAAATCGACATCCGCTCAACGCCGCGTAAACCCCGGCAGATCGCCGATCTGCCGATGGAATCGCGCGATTTCGCTCGCCTCCCCGGACGTAAGCTTCGCCCTCGTCACGGCATCGTCAATGCTCGAAAAGCGCGCGCTGTCGCGCGCCTTGATCAGCCGCGATGCAAGATCGCGCTTGCCTGCGAAGAGATGGGCGAGGCTGGTAGCGTCGGCCGTATTGAGGTCGACGACCAAGGGTTCGGCCAATTTCTCGTCCCACGGCGCCGCGGGAATATGGACGTCGGGGTTCGTCATCCAGAGTTCCGGAGCGAGGTGCGCATCAAGCGCGAGCTTGCCCGCCGCGACTTGATCGGTGGCTGCGGCGAAGGCCTGGCGATAGAGCGGCAAATTGCGAAGAAAGTCGGCAAGCTTTCCGTGCGCACCGGAACAGGAAAGCCGGGCAGTGGCTTCGCGCAAGTCCGCGCTCGCCGTCGCGCCGCCGGTGGCCTCGAGAAAGATGCGCGTGACCTGCTTTTCGTCTTCGGGATAGAGCCGGGCCCAGTCGCGAACCAGATCGATCAGCGGCGCGCGGCCATGCCAGTCCGCGCGCCGAGCGAGAATCGTGAACAGCTTTTCGTAGCGAGCGAGCAAAGCCTCGCGCGTCATGCTTTCCGCGAGAAGCCGGTAGAAGATGGTCGCGGCGACGCCTTCGGACGCCATCTGCGCCTCGCCCGATCTGACGCTGCAGGGGTCTAATGAATAATCGGTTTGCGCGAGGCGCCATCCCTCGATCCCCGAAGCTTGCGGGTCCGATCGGGCCGATCCGAAGAGAAAGCCGCCTTGCGGGATCGCCGTCTCGCGCAGCCAGGTCTCGCGGCGGCTGAGCCAATAGTCGGCGGGCGATGGCGCCATGAACCGCGCGCGGGCGCGGAATCCCTCCGATGCCGTCAATGCCAGCGCCAGGGGCTGGAAATGTTCACCGAAACCCTCGTCGAAAGCGGTCGTCGGATCGGTCGTGACAAGCACCGAATGGCCATTTCGCGACAGCGTCGGCGGGATCGGGCCAAGGAGCCGGCGCAAAAGCACATGGCCGAATTCATGCGCGAGCACCTCTTCGAACTGGCCGTCGGCGATACTGGCTTCATCGACCGTGAGATCGATGAAATAGTCGCGGCAAAGTGCGCGGCGCCCCTTGCCGTCCTCGATGAACAGATCTTTGCGGGCGAAACCGCCGTCTTCGTCGGAAAGATAGACGATGATGCCGCCGCCGATCGAAGGGCAGTCGACCGTCTGCCGGCTTCTGGCCCGCGCCATCCGATCGAGATCGGGAAGCAGGGCGGCGACCCCGCTCGCCGTCGCTGCGAGTAGCCTGCGCTTCAAAGGACCTACGGCGATGGGCAAGCCAACCGGCAGCTCCCGGCCATCGGACAGCCGCTCGGTGATCGCCTGGCCCGCCGCATCCCGTGCCGGAACGAGAAAGGTCACTCCATCTTCGAGCGCGTGCGCCGGTGCTGCAACGGAGAGCCCGAGAAAGGTCAGTGTTGAAAGAATATATTTGAACATCGCGGTATTCGATTCGCAGGCCGTCAGAATGGCCATGCTGTATTGCTTGATTAATACAGATGCAAGGCTTGGGCTCGCGTTCGTGGCGTCAATTCACGGTCGCTCGCGAGGCGGGAATTGATGATCTGGGCGTCGATGGCCCATCCCGAATCTCGGTCCTCGGACCAGTGGACGGGTCGGGAGAAGCAGCGCCGCCACGCCCGGCATTGAAAGGACGTCGGCGCCGAGCAGCTATTTTGCGGCGTTGGCGCTGCGGCTTTTCTTGCCTGTACGCGGGCCGGCTTACGGATATTCGACCGTCACCGGAATGCGGCCGCGATAGTCGCCGTCGATGGCGCCGGCGACCTGCAGCCGTCCGCCGAAGCGGAAGACGAGACGGCCGTCGGGGCCGAGCCGCGGCGCCGCGCTCAGGTCGGTGGCCAGCCCGGTCACCCGCGCGCTCGCGCCGCTGCCGCTCTCCAGATCGACCGACGGGGGCAGGGTGACCCGCACTTCGGCGCCGGGCTCGCCGCTGACGGTGACGACGCCGGTAACCGCAAAGCCGCCGAGGTCGCGCACGTCGCCGCGCAGGCGGCGCGCGCCGGTGAGCGGATCGATCTCGACCTCGCCGCCGCTCGCGCCGACCGCGACGCGGCCCATGTCGAGCTGGGTGTCGACCTCGACGCGCAGCGGCATGCTCGCCTTGCGCGCTGCAATCGCGGCATCTTTGCCGTCCTGACGGCACAATTGGCACTGGGCGGCCAAGGGGGCCGGCAGCGCGCCGAACAACAGGAGGATAAGGAGGAGACGCATTATCACCCCTTCGCCATAGCGCTATCGTGGTTAATCGGCGGTAAAGCAGCCCACGCTACCCCTTGCGGGGGCGCGGCATCGCGCCGATATTCAGGCCATCATGCGGCGCCCATCCTCACCCCCGTGCGCCGCCCAGGAGTAGCCCATCATGACCGACAAGCAACTCGACCCGATGGCCCATCATGTGCTGCGCGAAGGCGGCACCGAGCGCGCTTTCACGGGCAAATATACCGATTTCAAGGGCGACGGCCTCTATCGCTGCGCCGGCTGCGGCACGCCGCTGTTCGACAGCCGCACCAAATATGACAGCGGTTCGGGCTGGCCGAGCTATACCGCGCCCGCCAGCGACGCGTCGGTCAGCGAACATCGCGACATGAGCCATGGCATGATCCGTACCGAAGTTCGCTGCGCCAAGTGCGAGGGGCATCTGGGCCATGTCTTTCCCGACGGTCCCGGGCCGACGGGGCTGCGCTATTGCATCAACAGCGCGGCGCTTGACTTCGCCGACCGCGGGCAGGATGAGGCGGGGACCGGCGAAGGCTGATCCCCGCCGGGCCGGCTGCCGCATCGCCGCGCAGCGAAAGAAGGAATCTGGATTTTGCGCCGCGAGCGACAATCGTCATCCGCCCCCAAATCGTCATCGTCAGGCAAAGGCTCGGGCAAGGGCTCCGGCTCCGGGGGACCGTCGGGCCTGCGCCTCTGGCTGCGTCGTCTGTTCCGCTGGGGCCTCGCGCTTGCGCTGGTCGGGGTCGTCGCGGTCGCGGTCGCGGTCGGCATTGCGGCGCAGCGCATCCCGAGCTTCGAGGAGCTGAAAAAGTCGCCGGCGGGCCAGACGATTCGCGTCCACGCTGCCGACGGCACCGTCTTCCTGTCGCTCGGCCCCAATTACGGGCGCTGGCTGACGCTGCGCGAAACGCCGCAAGTGATGCAGGATGCGATGGTCGCGGTCGAGGATCGGCGCTTTCGCTATCATCCCGGCGTCGATCCGGTCGGAATGACGCGCGCCGCGGTCTTCGCGGTCGAACATTATGGCACCGGGCGCCGGATGCAGGGCGCATCGACGATCACCCAGCAGCTGGCGCGCAATATCTTCCTGTCGAACAGCTACACCTGGTCGCGCAAGTTGCGCGAAATGATCCTGTCGCTCGCGCTTGAATGGAAATTCTCGAAGGACGAGATCCTCGAACTCTATCTGAACAAAGTCTATTTCGGCGGCGGAAGCTACGGCATCGACGCCGCGTCGCGGCGCTTTTTCGGGCATAGCGCGACCCAGATGTCGCTGTCCGAGGCGGCAGTGGTCGCGGGGCTGGTCAAGGCGCCGTCGCGCTATTCGCCGACCGCCGATGCCCAGGCCGCGCTCGGCCGGTCGGGGGTCGTCCTCGAAACCATGGTCGATGCGGGCTTCATCACCCAGGCTCAGGCTGACGGTGCCAAGCCCGCCGATGTCCAGCTGGCACAGGAAACGGGCCAGAACAGCGCACGCTATTTTACCGATTGGGCGCTGCCCCAACTCGACATGCTGATCGACGAAGGCACCGAGGCGCTCGACGTCTACACGACGCTCGACCTCGGCATGCAGCGCGCCGCGACCGCGGCGATCCAGGCCGACACGCCGAAAGGCGTGCAGGGGGCGCTCGTCTCGCTCGATCGCGACGGCGCCGTGCGCGCGATGGTCGGCGGCACCGACTATGTCGCCTCCAACTACAACCGCGCGACGCAGGCGATGCGCCAGCCGGGGTCGGCGTGGAAATTGTTCGTCTATATGGCAGCGCTCGAAGCCGGCTATAAGGTCGACGATCAGGTGGTCGACGAGCCGGTGACGATCAACGGGTGGAGCCCGAAAAACTCGTCGGGCCGCTTCGCCGGGCCGATGAGCCTGCGCACCGCCTTCGCCTATTCGGTCAACACGATCGCGGCGAAGCTGGGCAATGAGATCGGTTTTTCCTCGGTCGCCAACATGGCGCGCCGCTTCGGCATCACGACCCCGATCAACACCCACCCGTCGATGGTGCTGGGCAGCGCCGAAGTGCGGGTGATCGACATGACCGCCGCCTTCGCCGCCGTGTCGCGCAAGGGGGTGTCGGTGCAGCCCTATGGCATCACCAAGGTAACGACCGCCGACGGGCGCCTCCTCTATCAGAAGCCGGCCGAGCGCGGGCAGGTGCTCGTCGACAATTGGGTTGCTGCGGGCATTACCGACCTGTTGCAGACCGCGGTCGCGACGGGGACGGGGCGCGCCGCGCAGATCGGCCGACCGGTGGCAGGCAAGACCGGCACGACATCGAGCAACAAGGACGGCTGGTTCCTCGGCTTTTCGAGCGGTCTGACCACCGGTGTCTGGATGGGCCGCGACGATGCCAAGGCGGTCGGGGGGCTGCAGGGCGGCCGCGCGCCGGCCAAAGCCTTCGCCGACTATATGCGCGTCGCTGTCGCACGGCGCCCCGTCGAGCCCTTCGATACCGAGGTCAAGCTGCCCGAATGGCAGCTTGAGGGCGATGACGAGGCCTATTTCGGCGCACCTGAGGAAAATGGCGGCATGGTCGATGAAAATGGCATGCCGATCGAACTGCCCGCTGCGCCCGACACGGCCCAGGGCGATGTCCCGCCGCCGCCGCCCGCCGATGGCCCTGTGCTCAACCAGCAATGGATCGAGGAGCAGACGGGGCGCCGGCCGCCCGCCGACAATGGCGCCGCCGCGCCAAAGGCGGCCCCGCAGCAGCTGCGCACTCCCGCACCGGCACCGCCCAAGGCGCCGCCACCGGTGCTGAAGGCGCCGCCCGCGCGTGCGCCCGCCAATGGCGAGGGCAATTAAGGATCAGGTGAAACGGTAGCGGTGCAGCCCGCGGCCTTCGCGGCGCAGCCACGCGCGCGCCGCGCCGACGTCGCCATCGTGCAGATCCTCGACCAGCGCGTGAAAGGCCGCGCTATGATCCATGTGCCGCAGATGCGCGACCTCGTGCGCGACGGTGGCGCGGCGGACATGGTCGGGCGCCATGACGAGCCGCCAGCTGTAGCGCAGGTCGCCGTCGTGGGTGCAGCTGCCCCAGCGGCTGCGCGGATCGCCGACCCCGACGCGGCCGACGGTCAGTCCCGCGTGCGCGGCAATTTCCCGGCTCTCGCGCGTCAGGATGTCGAGCGCCGCGGCCTTCAGCCAGCGCTCGATGCGGCGCCCGACGGTTTCGGCGGGGCCGCCGACGCTCAGCCGGTCGCCCTCGGCGCGAACCGCGCGCGGGGCGGTCGCCGTCCATTCGATCCGGCGCTCCATGCCGAACAGCGGCAGCGCCGTACCGGGGCCGACCTGGACCGGCGCAGCGGTCTTGCCGACCTGTTCGGCGAGCCAGTCCTGTTGCTCGCTCGCCCATTTGATCGCGCGCGCGGCGCTTGCCCGGCGCGGCAGCGTGAGCCGCAACTCGCCGCGCGCGCCATCGAAGACCAGGCGATAGCGCCGCGATTGCGCATGCGGGACCAGCCGCACCGGCCACGGCGTATCACCGACCCAGATATGCGGCCGCACGTCGCTGGCCCGTTCGCGGCGCATCAGACGACGCGCTCAACGAGATGGTTTTCGAGCGGCCCGGCGCGATCCTCGCTCACCGTCCAGCCGACGATCGACTCGCCCGCCCGGTGCACCGCGTCGGGATCGCCGCAGACCAGATAATGCCACGCGGGCAGCGGCTCGCCCTCGGCGCGGAGGCGGTAGGCGCAGGTTTGCGGCAGCCATTCGATGTCGGCGACGCTGCGCTTGGTCAGCGTCAGGCAATCGGGCACATGGCGGCGGCGATGCTTGTAATCGCCGCAGCGCGCGGTTTTCAGGTCGAGCAGGCGGCACGCGACATTGGTCGGATAGATGCGCCCGCTATCTTCATCCTCCAGCTTGTGGAGGCAGCATTTGCCGCAACCGTCGCACAGCGCCTCCCACTCGCCCGCGTCGAGCGAGGCGAGCGGCGCTTCCCAGAAGCGGCGCCCCGTCCCGGTCACTTCACCCACTTGCCAAGGTCGGCGGCGACCTTGTCGGGCGCGCCTTCATCGACGTCGGTCGACGGGTCATCGAGCGGCAGCAGCGCGAGCGGCTTGCCGGCCGGGTCCATCAGGAAGGCGAGCTGCGTATGCGCCATCAGATAGCGGTCGGGCGCCGATCCCTCGACCTTGTGGAAGGACACGACATATTCCTTCGCGACCGCCGCGATCTGTTCGGGGGTGCCGGTCAGCCCGATCAGGCGCGGGTGGTAGCGGCTGACGAAAGCCTTGAGCACGGCGGGCGTGTCGCGCGCCGGGTCGACGGTGATGAACATCGGCTGCACCTTGGCGCCGCGCGCCGGATCGGCCTTCTCGAACGCCGCCAGCCCGCGCATCAGTTTCTGTACGTCGACCGGGCAGATATCGGGGCAATAGCTGTAGCCGAAATAGACGATGCGGTAGCGGCCCGCGAAATCACTGTCGCGCACCGGCTTGCCGTCCTGATCGGTCAGGCTGAACGGTCCGCCGATCTTCGCGCCGGCGAGCGGCGGGGTCGCGTCCTGCGTCGCCGACGGGGCGTTGCACCCAGCCAGCGCCGCGCCAAAAATCAGAAGCAGGCTTGCGCGACCGGCTTTTCGGACCATATTCGGGATGTTCATCATGCGGCCAGCCTTGATGGGCTAGGCCACGAAAATCAACCTTTCTCGTCGCGCCGTGCGACGATCATCGCCAGGGGTCGCCCAATCATGTTTCGACGCGCGGAGCTTCGCCTCGCCTCCTTCCTCCTGCTGATCGCCGCCGCGCTCGGCGCCGGCACCGCGGCGCACGCGCAATTCCGCGGCGGCTACGCCTTTCTGCAGGCGGTCGAAAGCCGCGACGGGACGAAGGCGACCGAGGCGCTGAAGGACGATTCGACGCTGGTCAACACGCGCCATCCCGACACCGGCGAAACCGCGCTTATCATCGTCACCAAGCGCCGCGACACGACGTGGCTGCGCTTCCTGATCGGCAAGGGCGCCGACCCCGAAATCGGCGACCGCCAGGGGGTGACGCCGCTGATGCACGCGGCGCTGCTCAACTATCCCGACGGCGCCGAGGAACTGATCGAAGCCGACAAGTCGATCGTCGACATGACCAATCGCCGCGGCGAGACGGCGCTGATCCTGGCGGTGCAGGCCAAGAATGCGGCGATGGTGCGGCTGCTGATGCGCCACGGCGCCAATCCCGACAAATCGGATCATATCGCGGGCATGTCGGCGCGCGACTATGCCAAGCGCGACGACCGGACGGGTCAGATGCTGCAATTGCTCGACGCCAAGCCCGATGCCCCGCTGCGCGATCTGGGGCCCATCTTCGGACCCAAATAATAGCGCAATGTGATTTCCCTATTGGGAATCACATTCTGATGTGATAATTGCGGTGCATGTCTACGCACCTTATCGATCGTATCCGCGCCATCGTCGACGACGGCAGCATGTCCCGCTCGGGGCTTGCGCGCGCGGCCGGCCTCCACGCCAACAGCCTGCGCGACATGGAATCGCCAGGCTGGAACCCCACCGCCGAAACGCTGCGCAAGCTCGAGAACTGGCTCGCGCACGGCAGCGACCTGTCGCCGATGGCGACGCCGGAGGAAATCATCGCCGAGGCGCGCAACGGCCGCATGTTCATCCTTGTCGACGACGAGGATCGCGAAAATGAGGGCGATCTGGTCATCCCGGCGCAGATGGCGACCCCCGATGCGGTCAATTTCATGGCGACGCACGGCCGCGGCCTGATCTGCCTGACGCTGACGCGGTCGCGGGTCGAAACGCTGGGCCTCGAACTGATGAGCCGCAACAATGGCACCCGCCACGAAACCGCCTTCACCACCTCGATCGAAGCGCGCGAGGGCGTCACCACCGGCATTTCCGCCGCCGACCGTGCGCGCACCGTGTCGGTCGCGATCGACGCCGCCAAGGGCCGCGACGATATCGTCACGCCCGGGCACGTCTTTCCGCTGATCGCGCGCGACGGCGGCGTGCTGGTGCGCGCCGGCCATACCGAGGCATCGGTCGACATCGCGCGCCTTGCCGGCCTCAATCCCTCGGGCGTGATCTGCGAGATCATGAACGACGACGGGACGATGGCGCGCCTCGACGACCTGATCCCCTTCGCGCGGCGCCACGGGCTGAAGATCGGCACGATCGCTGACCTGATCGCCTATCGTAGCCGCACCGACCGGCTGGTCGAATGCGTCGCCGACGAACCCTTCGAATCGGATTATGGCGGCGACTGGCGGCTCAAATCCTATCGCAACAAGGTCGACGGCAGCGTCAATCTGGTGCTGCAAAAGGGTGCGGTCGATCCCGATGGCGTGACGCTGGTGCGGATGCACGCCGTTTCGATCTTCGACGATATCATGGGCCGCCCCGGTCCCCGCAAACGCCGCCTGCAACGCTCGATGGAGGCGATCGGCGCCGAAGGATCGGGAGTCATCGTCATGCTCATGCGCCCGCTCCCCGGCTCGGCCGCCGCCGACGCCGCCCCGCCGCCGACCGGCGGCATGGACCTGCGCACCTATGGCATCGGCGCGCAAATCCTCGTCGACCTCGGCGTTCATGCGATGGAGCTTCTGACGCCTTCGCACAATAATCTCGTCGGTCTCGAAGGCTATGGCCTCTCGGTCGTCGGCGAACGCCCCATTCCCGGAGAGGCGGAGTAGAACCGAAATCGATGATCCGGACCGGAGAGGACGAGGCCGCTGCGCCCAAATATGCGCATATCGAGCGCGAGCGGCGCTGGCTCGTTGATCCGGATCGTCGTCCCTCGCTCGATGGCTTGCCGCACATTCTGATAGAGGATCTCTACATCGACGAAACCCGGCTGCGGTTGCGACGGATGACTGATGATAATGGCGCCATAACGTGCAAGCTTACCAAGAAATATGAAGCCGCCGACCCGACCGCTCGCGCGATCGTGACCGCCTATTTGACCGAGGGCGAATATTCGATTTTCGCCGGCCTGCCGGGTCGGCGGATTAGCAAGCGACGGTACGCGATCGAATGTGATGGCCGGCGCTTCAGTCTTGATCGCTTCGGCGCGGCCCTTGCTCCGCTCGAACTGCTCGAAATCGAATGGCTCGACAGTGCCGGTCTCCATGCTATCGCCGCTCCCGAATGGACGCGGCGCGAGGTAAGTCACGATCCCGCTTATCAGGGTGGCGCGCTCGCGGCCCACGGGCAACCAAAGGAATAATGATGGCACATATCTTAATCGTCGAAGCGCGTTTCTATGCCCATCTCAACGACATGCTGATCGACGGCGTGCGCAGCGCGCTCGAAGCCGAGGGGCATAGCCATGAAGTGGTGACCGTTCCCGGCGCGCTCGAAGTTCCGGCGGCGATCGCGCTTGCCGATCAGAGCGGCCGCTTTGACGGCTATGTCGCGCTTGGCGTCGTCATCCGCGGTGAAACCTATCATTTCGAAGTGGTATCGAACGAAAGCGCGCGCGGGATCATGGCCCTGACGCTCGACGGCCTCGCGATCGGCAACGGCATCCTGACCGTCGAGGATGAGGAACAGGCGCTTGCGCGCGCCGACAAGACGCGCAAGGATAAGGGCGGCGAGGCGGCGAAGGCCGCGCTCGCGATGCTCGCATTGAAGGATCAGTTCGGCGTTGCTTGATCGCACTCCCCCCGGCCGATATTCCGTCGTCGAACGCGGCGGCCGGCTGGTGGTGATCGACCGCGCGACAGGCGGAACCCCGCCGACCGCGGCACAGCGCATGGCCGAACATGATCGGCGCAGGGGCATCGAACCCGCCCCGCCGGCACCGCGCGAAGAGACGCCGGAACCCATCAAGGCCCCCGCCACGATTGCCGGCACAGCTCCCGCTGATCGGCTGCGGGAGGCGATCGCGGCGCGCGGCGCCCGGGCCAAGGCGCGCCAGCCCTGGGGCGACACGCCCGCCGCGCCGCCGGCGCGCGAGTCGGTGCCGGCGCGAATCCCGGCGCATGTCCCCGAAGCCGCTCCGACCCCGGCATCGCGGTCCCGTCCGGCGCTGCAACCAGATCGCGGTTCGCGCAAGACGGTGGTCACGTCGAAATGGTGGGATGCAAAGGGGCCGCGGACGATCGAACTCGGCGCCAACGGGCAATCGACCCTGAGCGGCGGCTTCGTGACGATCTTCGCGATCGGGCTCGCGATCTTCGTCTTCCTACTGCTCATCATGCCGGTCGCGGCCTTTGTCGCGGCCTTTCTGCTGTTCCAGTTCGGCGGCAAGATATTGGCGCCGATCGGGGCGGGGATCATCGACAAGGCGATCGCCGAGAGGGGATAACGCCCGTCGCCTGAAGATAGCGTGTCCCCGCGAAGGCGGGGCCCCATCTTCAGCCGGCGCTATCTGAAACCGACCGAAGATGGGTCCCCGCCTCCGCGGGGACGCACGAAATGCTTGTTTGATTTGATCTAGGCGGCGACCAGCGCCGGATAGTCGATATAGCCCTCGGGCCCCGGCGAGTACCAGCTCTGCGGATTGTCGGCGGCCCAAGCCGCGCCGGTGCGGATGCGTTCGACCAGATCGGGGTTGCCGATGAACGGCCGCCCGAAGCTGATCGCATCGGCAAGGCCGCTCGCCAGATCGGCTTCGGCCTTCGCCACGTCATAATCGCTGTTGAGCACCAGCGGCCCCTTGAACGCCTGACGGATCGCCGGCGACTGCTTCGGAACATCGGTCTTGCCGAAGGTGCCGTCGGGGCCGGGTTCGCGCAGTTCGAGGAAAGCGATGCCCAGCGCGTCGAGCGCCGCGGCGGCGGCGGGGAACAGTATTTCGGGCGCGCTGTCATCGACGCCCTGCGTCTCGCCATTGGGCGACAGGCGTACCGCGACGCGATCCTTGCCCCAAACGCCGATCAGCGCTTCGGTCACTTCGCGGAGCAGACGGATGCGGTTTTCGACCGGACCGCCATAATCATCGTCGCGCAAATTGGTGCCGTCGCGCAGGAACTGGTCGATCAGATAGCCGTTGGCGCCGTGCAGTTGCACGCCGTCGAACCCGGCGCGCTTCGCATTTTCGGCAGCCGCGACATAGTCGGCGATCACGCGCGGAATTTCGTCGAGGCGCAGCGGGCGCGCTTCTTCGAGCTCGAGCCGCCCGACCGGAGTGTGCGCGCGACCTTCGCCCTTCGTTGCCGAAGCCGACACCGGCTGCTTGCCGTCGTTGAAGACCGAATGGACGAGCCGGCCCATGTGCCACAACTGCGCAACGATGCGCCCGCCCGCGGCATGGACCGCCTCGGTGACGGGTTTCCAGCCTTCGACCTGTGCATCGGTCCACAGCCCCGGCGCCGACGGCCAGCCGAGCCCTTCCTGCGAAATTCCCGTCGCTTCGGAGATGATCAGCCCGGCCGAGGCGCGCTGGCGATAATATTCGACCGCAAGTTCGTTGGGGACGAAACCGGGGCCGGCGCGGCCGCGCGTCAGCGGCGCCATGAGGATGCGGTTGGGCGCGTCGATCGCGCCAAGCTTGATCGGGTCGAGAAGCGATGCGGGCATAGATTCCACCTTTCACTTTACCGGCGACGGCCCGTGCTGTCGCCGCTATGGCCGCCGAAGCTATGGATGCGGCGGCCGCTGCACAATGGCGGGTAGCAAAAGAAAATCTAAATGAGCAACAAGCCAATCAGCCCGCCCACCATTTCGCCGGTCGATCCGGTGGCCAAGCCGGTCGCCGCCACGGTGAACCGATGGGCCTTTGCCGCGCTTGTCGGGGGCAATCTGGCGCTGTCGCTGACCGCGATGGTGGTGCGCTTCGCTGATACCGGCCCCGTGGCCGCGGCCTTCTGGCGCCTCGCGCTCGCGCTGCCGCTGCTCGCGCTGCTGATGCGGCGCGAAACGGGCGGCCGCCTGCCGCCGCGCGGCGCGCTGACGGTTGCGGCGGGGGCGGGGCTCTTCTTCGCGCTCGATCTTGCCGCCTGGCACCTCGGCATCCTTCAGACCAAGGTCGCCAATGCGACGCTGTTCGGCAACAGCGCCAGCCTGCTGCTCGTGCTGTGGGGCATTGTGGTCGCGCGCACCCTGCCGCGCGGGTGGCAGGCGGTGGCGGTGCTCCTCGCCTTCGCGGGGTCGGCGCTGCTGATGGGGCAAAGCTATGAGGCATCGGCCGCCTATCTCGTCGGCGATCTGCTCAGCCTGCTCGCCGGGGCGCTCTATACGGGCTATGTGCTGATGATGCAGCGGGTGCGCGGCGACATCGGCCCCTGGTCGGCGCTGGCGATATCGTCGTCGGCGGGGATCCCGGTGCTGCTCGGCACGTCGCTGCTGTTCGGCGAAGCGATACTGCCGCACAACTGGACCCCGCTGATCGTGCTGGCGCTGATGAGCCAGCTGGTCGGGCAGGGGCTGCTCATCTGGGCGCTACCGCGCTTCTCGCCGCTCGTCGTCGGCCTGACCCTGCTCGTCCAGCCGGTGGTCGCGGCGACCGCGGGGTGGCTGATCTTCGGCGAGACGCTCAGCGCGATGGAATTGTTCGGCGGCGCGATGGTCGCCGCGGCGCTGGTGCTGATTCGGTTGCCGAGCCGCCGCGCGGCGCCTATCTGATGGTCATGGCTCAGCATTCGTCCGCCGCAACCCTGCCCGCCGATCCGACGCTCGACGAGATTCGCGCCGCGCTGGCGCCGCTCGTTGCCGCATCGGCGGCCTTCGACGGCTTCACGACCGCCACGCTCGACGACGCTGCCGACGTGCTCGGGGTCGACCGCGACGTTGCGCGGCTCGCCTTTCCGGGCGGTGCGCGCGACATGGTCGATGCCTGGTTTGCGACGATCGATGCCGCGATGGCGGAGCGCTGCCCGGCGGAGACGCTCGCGACGATGAAAATTCGCGAGCGCATCACCCGGCTCGTCGAAACGCGGATTGATCTGCTCGCGCCCAACCGCGAATCGCTGCGCCGCGCGCTGGCCCTGCTCGCGCTGCCGGGCAATGCCCCGCATGCTGCCAAGCTCGGCTGGCGCGCCGCCGATCTGATGTGGCGTCTCGCCGGCGACACAGCGACCGACTATAATCACTACAGCAAGCGCGCGATCCTCACCGGGGTCTACGGATCGACGATGGCGGTCTTCCTCAACGACGAGAGCGAGAATTTTGCCGAAACGCGTGCCTTCCTTGCGCGGCGGATCGACAATGTTATGCGCTTCGAAGCGTGGAAGCACCGCCGCGCTGCGCACCGCATCGAACGGCCCAGCCTCGCGCGCTTCGTGGGGCGGCTGCGCTACCCGGGACGCTGAGGCGGCGGCGCGGGTAAAATTTGGGGCTGGCGCTTCGCTGCTGTTATTGATAATCGATCGCAAATGATCGCGAAGCTTGATTCCTCCCCGCTTGGCATCGCGGTGCGCATCGCGCGCATCGACTGGACGTCGATGTCGCACGACGAAGGGCGCCGGCTGCGCGAGTTCGGCTTGCTGGAGGGCAGCGAAGTCACGCCGCTGCATCGCGGCAGCCTGTTCTCGCGCGATCCGCTCGCGCTGACGATCGGGCGGATGAAAGTCATCATCCGCAGCAAGCAGGCCGCCGCCATAGAGGTCGAACCGGCGACGACATGACCGGTCCCGCACCCATGATCGCACTGGTCGGCAATCCGAACGCCGGCAAATCGAGCCTGTTCAACGCGCTGACCGGCGCGCGGCAGAAGATCGCCAATTATCCGGGCGTCACGGTCGAGCGCAAATCGGGCCATGCGAGCTTTGCCGACGGCCGGCCGCTCGCGCTGGTCGATCTGCCGGGCAGCTACAGCCTGTCGCCCGCCAGCCCCGACGAGGCGGTGACGCGCGACGTGGTGCTCGGCCGCCAGGCGGGCGAGAAGCGCCCCGACGCGCTGATCGTCGTCGTCGATGCGGCGAACCTCGACAATCATCTCTGCTTCGCGCTCGAACTGATCGCGCTCGGCCTGCCGACCGTCGTCGCGCTCAACATGCTCGACCTGGCGGAGCGCGACGGGCTGACGCTCGATCCCGACCGACTCGCCGCCGAACTCGGCGTGCCGGTGGTGCCCACCGTTGCGGTGCGCAAGCGCGGCCTGACCGAACTGCTTGCGGCGGTCGATGGCGCGATCCTCTCGCACGGCCTGTCGGCGACCGACCAGCCTGCGCCGCCCCCCGGCGACACCGCGCTGCACCAGCGCGCCCGCGCCATCGCGCGCGCGGCGACGCTCGCCGAAACGCCGGTGCGCCGCTGGACGCAGCGCGTCGATGCGGTGGCGCTCCATCCGGTCTTCGGGCTGCTGATCCTGCTCGCGCTGATGTTCGTGATGTTCCAGGCGGTCTATGCCTGGTCCGAAGCACCGATCGCCTGGATCGAGGACGGCATCGCCGCGTTACAGGTGCTGGCGAGCGATCATATGGCCGCAGGTTTCCTGCGCGGGCTCGTGGTCGAAGGTCTGCTCGCCGGCGTCGGCGCGGTCGTCGTCTTCCTGCCGCAGATCCTGATTCTCTTCCTCTTCATCCTGTTGCTCGAAGCCTCGGGCTATATGACCCGCGCCGCCTTCCTGATGGACGGGATCATGGCTAAGGTCGGCTTGTCGGGACGCGGTTTCATCCCGCTGCTCTCCAGCTTCGCCTGCGCGGTTCCCGGCATCATGGCGACGCGTGCGATTCCCGATGCGAAAGACCGGCTGACGACGATCCTGATCGCCCCGCTGATGACCTGTTCGGCGCGGCTGCCCGTCTACACGCTGATCATCGGCGCCTTCATCCCGAACCGCAGCGTCGGCGGATCGCCCGTTGGCCTGCAGGGACTCGTGCTGTTCGGCCTCTATGTGTCGGGCATCGTCGGCGCGCTGGTCGTCGCCTTCGTGCTGCGGCGGTCAGTGACCAAGGGCAATGCGGCGGGTTTCATGATGGAAATGCCCCGCTATCAATGGCCGCGGCTGCGCGATGTCGGCATCGCGCTATGGCAGCGGGCGTGGATCTTCCTGCGCCGCGCGGGCACGATCATCGCTGCAACCACCGCGGTGCTGTGGCTGCTGCTCAGCTATCCGCAGGCGCCGGCGGGCGGCGACGTCCGCCAGGTCGATTACAGCATCGCCGGCCGCATCGCGAGTGGACTGGAAGTCGTGGTGAAGCCGATCGGCTTCAACCACGACATCGCGCTCGCGCTGATCCCCGCGATGGCGGCGCGCGAAGTGGCCGTCTCGGCGCTCGCGACCGCCAATGCGATCGACGCGGGCGATGATGAGGACGCCGTCGCGCAATCGCTCAGCGAGCGGCTTCAGGGCCGCTGGAGCATCGCGACCGCGCTCGCCTTTCTCGCCTGGTTCGTCTTTGCCCCGCAATGTATCTCGACGATCGCGATCACCCGGCGCGAGACCAATGGGTGGAGATGGCCGCTGTTCATGGTTGGCTATTTGTTCGCGCTCGCCTATGCCGCGGCAGGTATCACCTACTGGACAGCCGTTGCCTTTGGACTAGGCTGATCCTTCCAACATTCAAGCGGAGCGGAGCGGCATGGCTGGCAGCGTCAACAAAGTTATTCTGATCGGCAATCTGGGCGCCGATCCCGAAATCAAGTCGTTTCAGAACGGCGGCAAGATTGCCAATATCCGCATCGCGACCTCCGAACAGTGGAAGGACCGCATGACCGGCGAGCGCAAGGAGCGCACCGAATGGCACAATGTCGTCATCAACGGCGACGGCCTTGTCGGCGTCGTCGAGCGCTACCTTAAAAAGGGCTCGAAAGTTTATATCGAAGGATCCTTGCGCACCCGCAAGTGGCAGGACCGTGACGGCAATGACCGCTACACGACCGAAGTCGTGATTGCGGGCATGGGCGGCACGTTGACCATGCTCGATGGTGCGCCTGGCGGTGGCGGTGGCGGCGGCGGCTCGCGCGGCGGCGATAGCTGGTCGCAGGGCGGCGGATCGGGCGGCGGCTGGGATCAGGGTGGCGCCGCGTCCGGCGGCAGTTCGGGCGGTGGCTGGAACCAGGGCGGCGGTGGCGCCTCGGGCGGCGGCCGTCCGCCGTTCGACGACGATCTGGACGACGACGTCCCCTTCTGAGGATTTCTGAGCGATGGCGAGTGACCTGCTGACCGCCGCGGACGTCGCGCGCGGTGTGTGCCGGCTGTTCGCGCAGCAGGGGCTCGTCGCGATCCCCGAGGTGACGCTCCCCAACGGCCGCCGTACCGACCTCACCGCGATCGACGCGAAGGGCCATATCACGATCGTCGAGATCAAGGTCAGCCGCGCCGATCTGCACGGTGACGGCAAATGGCCCGACTATTGCGACTGGTGCGACCGCTTCTATTGGGCGCTCGCGTCGGGCCTCGACCCCGCGATCCTCGAGACCGAGGGTTATCGCCCCGAAACCTCGGGCCTGATCGTCGCCGACCGCTATGGCGCCGCCGTGGTGCGCGAGGCCGCGAGCTGCAACCTCGCGCCTGCGCGGCGCAAGGCCGAACTGCTACGGATCGGCCGGCTCGCGATGCGCCGTTCGATGATCGCCGCCGATCCCGAAATCGCGGCCGGCTGGGCCGAGCGCTGAGGCCCTGTTTCAGGGGCGGTCGAGCGGCTCGGTTCGCTCATATTGGATGCACCAGGCAAACCCGGCGGCGGTAAAGCCGACCCAAAGCAGCGCACCGATCCACATGATGCCGTGCCAATAGGCGGGCAGCGCGATGAACTGCAGCGCCGCCGCGGCCGATGCGATGCCCACCCGCGCATAGCTTTTGGCCGGCCGCTGCAGACGCGTTTCGACATGCTGAACCGCCGCGGCGAGCAGCACGAGTGCGAGCGCCATCGCGGGCAGGAACAGGCCGATTGCGTGATGGACGAACTGGATCGCGAACAACAGGATGGCGCAGGCCCAGATCGCAATGCGCAGCCGGACGATCGCCTTGCGGCGCGGGTCGCTCATCCGCGCGCCTGCATCCGCGCCAGATAGCGCGCGAGGACGTCGATCTCCAGATTGACCGGACGTCCGGTCGCCACTTCGTTCAGCGTCGTCATCTCCTGCGTGTGCGGGATGATGTTCAGCGTGAAATGCGCGGTACCGTCCGGCTGGTCGGCCACATCGTTCACGGTCAGTGATATGCCGTCGAGCGTGATCGACCCTTTGGGCGCAATATGCGGCGCGAGCGATGCCGGCGCCTCGACGGTCAATTTGACGCTGTCGCCGACGGGATCGACCGCGACGATCCGGCCGACCGCATCGACATGTCCCGTCACGATATGTCCGCCCAGTTCGTCGCCGACGCGCAGCGCGCGCTCGAGGTTCAGGCGGCGTCCTGCGTCCCACATGCCCGGTGCGGTGCGCGCCAGCGTTTCGCCGCTCGCGTCGATCGCGAACCAGCCGCCGGGACCGTTGCTGCCGCCATCGACGCCCCTATTGACGCCCTTGTCGACGACGGTCAGGCACGCGCCCGAACAGGCGATCGAGGCGCCCAGGTCGATCGTGTCGACGTCATAGCCGGTGCCGATGACGAGGCGCGTGTCGCCGCGATCCTCGCGGCTGCGGATGGTGCCGATGTCGGTGATGATGCCGGTAAACATGGGAGCGGTCATTCCTTCCTGATGCGCTCGTAGACGTCGATCCGGTCGCTGCCAAGCATCCGGCTGTCGGCCGCGCGCCAGCGTCCGTGCGCGTCCGTCAGATCGCTGAGGCCGATGTCACCAAGCGCGCGGCGGCCGGCACCGATCAGGATCGGCGCGCGATAGAGAAGCAGCCGGTCGACGCGGTCGGCGGCAAGGAAAGCAGCCGCCGCCCCGGCGCCGCCCTCGACGAGCAGCGAATCGATCGGCAGCGCATCCACAGCGTCCGGCGCCGCGACCGCGGTCCAGCCGTCGGGGGCATCGCCGTGCGTCAGGAGCAGGCGCTGCGGACTCCGCGACGCAAGTCCGGGCAGGCGGACGTCGAGTGTCGGCGCGTCGGCCGCGAAGGTACCGCGCCCGACCAGGATCGCGCCATGCCGCGCGCGTTCGAGATGCGCGTGCGCGCGGGCAGGGGCGCCGGTGATCCAGCGGCTCGACCCGTCGGCCATCGCGATGCAGCCGTCGAGCGAGGTCGCGAGTTTCAGCGTGACGAACGGCCGGCCGCGCGTCGCGCGCGACCACCAGGGGGCCATCGCCGCCTGCGCTTCGCCGGAAAGCAGGCCGGTCTCGACCGCGATTCCCGCCGCGCGCAGCCGGGCGATGCCCTGTCCGTCGGTGCGCGGATCGGGATCCTGCGCGGCGACGGCGACGCGTGCGACGCCCGCGGCGATCAGCAAGTCGGTGCAGCACGGGCCGCGGGTGCTCGCATGGGCGCAGGGTTCCAGACTGACATAGGCGCTTGCGCCGTGCGCGGCGTCGCCTGCTGCCGCCAGTGCCATCGCTTCGGCATGCGGCCGGCCGCCCGCCTGCGTCCAGCCGCGCGCGACGACGCGGCCGTCCTTGACGATCAGGCAGCCGACATTGGGGTTGGGTGCGGCATCGGGGCGCCCGCGCTGCGACAGCGCGATCGCCGCGGCCATCCAGTCGGCGTCGGCAGCGCGCACCGGGGTCAGGGCTGGGGCGCGGGCGCCGCTGCGCCGCGCGCTGCCCGCTCGGCGAGCGTCGAGCGCTTTGGGGGCTCGGGTTTCTTTTCGATGGCGTCGGCTTCCTTGCCCAGCGTCTCGCGCGTCACCTTCTCGGCTTCGCTGGCGTCATACTCGACCCCCATCATGTCCGCGAGCCGCTGGAATTCGGCACGGCGCTTGGCGTTGGCGCGCGTCGTTTCCTTGGCGCGGGCCACCCAGTCGGCGCGTATCTCCGCTTCGCTGCGGTCGGCCTTCCAGCTTTCGAAATAGATGATCTGCGGCTTGGGTCTTTCATAGGGCACAAGATATTTGGAAAAGCCGTAGAAGATCAGCAGCGGCAGCACGATCGCGAGACCCCACACCGTCCAGCGGTGCGGACGCGGTTCGCGGATATAGGCCCAGAAATCCGACAGGCCGCCGCCGACATCCCAATTTTTGAGCATAGACATGGTGCCAATCTAGGCGATGTCGCGCCCATTTGCGAGAGGGAGTGCGCGCGGAAGGGGTTGCATGCTTTGCATGCTATCGATGCCAATGATTGCAATTTTTGCAATGCCGGATGCTTATTTCGCAGTTGCACAATCAATTGTGCAGTGCAATATCACACTTGCCTTTTAGGCATCCTCTCCCAAAAACTTTCAAGGGTCGCCCTCGGGCGGCCCTTTTTTTCGACCTTTTTGGTGGAGAAACGCGAAGCGGCGACGTTCGGCGCGAATCGCCTCCCCTAATCCTGAAAGGGCAAGCGGGTTTCGAATCGCCGGACTTCGGCGATAAAGCTGCCCGGAAGCGCCGTCGGCTTGCCCGTATCGAGGTCGAGATGGGCGTAGCTGATCTCGATATCGGTCAACCGTTCGGCGGCGCGAAATATCGCACAGTGCAGCGTAAAACTCGTCCGCCCGAAGTGGCTGACACGCGCCGCGATGGTGATCAACTCGTCGAGCCGGGCCGGCGCGTGATAGTCGATTTCGCTGTGCACTTCGCGGATATCTGTACCATATTGGTGAAAATAGGGCCCCGGTTGTCCCTCGCCCAGCGCGCGAAAATATTCGGTCACGCCGATGTCGGCGTAGATCAGATAATTGCCGCTGAAGACGATATTCTGGCCGTCGATTTCATTGAAGCGGACGCGCACATCCTGCTGGACGCGAAAATCGTCGCGCGGGACAGCCCAGTTGTCTCGATCCATGCCGCGCCCCTCAGGCCGCGAGCGCGGCGACGCCGCGATCGATCGGCGCGCAGGCGGCGGCCAGCCATTCGCGGTCGGCCGCGACCATCCCCGGGGACAGTTTCTCAAGCACCTCGGCATGATAGGCGTCGAGCCAGTCCGCCTCGGCGGGCGACAGCATCGCCCCGACGATCAGATTGCGCGCGATCGGGGCGAAGGTGATCGTTTCAAAGCCCAGCATATCCTCCTCGGCCCCCTCGATCCGGACGGGTTCGACGACCACCAGATTCTCGATGCGGATGCCGAAATGGCCCGCCTTGTAATAGCCGGGCTCGTTCGACAGGATCATGCCCGCGTGGAGCGGCTCCTCGGTTCCTGCCTGCCCGCCGGCGGGCTTGGCAATGCGCTGCGGCCCTTCGTGGACCGCCAGATAGGCACCGACGCCGTGGCCGGTGCCATGCGCATAATCGACCCCGTCGGCCCACAGATATTGGCGCGCGAGGATGTCGAGCTGGCTGCCGCGCGTCCCCTTGGGAAAGCGCGCGGTTGCGAGCGCGATATGACCCTTCAGCACCTGGGTGAAGCGGCGGCGCATTTCGGCGCTGGGTTCGCCGATCGCAATGGTGCGCGTGATGTCGGTCGTGCCGTCGGCATATTGCCCGCCCGAATCGACAAGATAGAGTGTGCCCGACTCGATCGCGCGATTGGTCGTTTCATCGACCTTGTAATGCGGCAGCGCGCCGTTGGGACCGGCGGCCGAGATGGTATCGAAGGACAGATCCTTCAGAACGCCGCTTTCGTCACGAAAGGCGCGCAATTTTGCCGCCGCGCCGAGTTCGTCGAGCCCGCCCTGCGGCGCGACCTCTTCCATCCATTTGAGGAAGCGCGCGACCGCGACGCCGTCGCGGACGTGCGCGGCGCGGGTGCCGGCAAGCTCGGCGCTGTTCTTGATCGCCTTGGGCAGCACCGCCGGGTCGCGGTGGCGCGCGATCTTTGCGCCCGCACCTTCGAGCGCGGTAAAGATCGCCGCGACCGCGCGGTCGGGATCGACCGCGACACGCTTGCCCGCCAGTGCGGCGAGCGCAGGCTCGAAGGCGGTGCGGTCGTGAATGCGCACGCTGTTGCCGAGATGCGCGCGCACCGCGTCGGTGATCTTTTCGGGCGCAACGAACAGGTCGGCGGTGGCGTCGTCGTGGAGCAACGCAAAGGCAAGCCCGACGGGCGTGTGGCTGACGTCTTCACCGCGGATGTTGAAGGTCCAGGCGATCGAATCGAGCGCGGTCATCACCGTGGTGTCGAGCCCCTGCGTCTTCAGCCAGTCGGCGATCACGCCGCGCTTGTCAGCCGCCGACTGCCCCGCCTGCTCGGTATCATAGACGGCGATCGGCGCGGCGCTCGGCGCGGGCTGATCGTCCCACACCGCGTCGATCGGGTTGCTGTCGACCGCAATCAGACTGGCGCCCTTCGCGGTCAGCGCGGCCGCCAGGCCGCGCGCCCAGTCGATGCCGTGCAGCCACGGATCATAGCCGATCTTCTGCCCCGCGCTGACATTGGCGCCCAGCCATTCGGCGACGCTCGACTGGGGCACCCCGACATAGTCGTAAAGCGATCCGTCGACCTGGTCGCGCACCTGCACCGTATAGCGGCCGTCGACGAACACCGCCGCCTTCGCCGGCAGCACCGCGGCGGTTCCGGCCGATCCGCCGAAGCCGGTCAGCCACGCCATGCGCTGCGCATAGGCGCCGACATATTCGCTCATATGCTCGTCGCTGATCGGCACGACAAAGCCGTCGAGGCCGCGGCGCGCGAGTTCGGCGCGCAGGCGGGCGAGGCGGTCTGCATGGTCGGGGGTGGACATGCGCTGTTCCTTGTTTCTACATCGCAGCCAATTCCTGCCCGATCGGGGCGACGCTGCGGGGGTTTTCTTGATGCGCGCTATTTGGATGTTTCTGGCCGCAATTACCACCCCGCTTGTCGCGACCGGCAGCGCGTTCGCCGAAGAGAAAGAGACGATATTGACCACCAGCCCCGCCGCTCCGGTCGCCGACAAGCGGCCGCACCAAGTCACGCTGCACGGCAAGACGCTGTCCGATCCCTATTTCTGGCTCCGCGACCAGAGCTATCCGGTGATCGATGACGCGGACATCCTCGATTATGTGAAGGCCGAGAACGCCTATTTCGATGCGGCGATGAAGCCGCACGCGAAGCTGGTCGAGACGTTGTTCCAGGAGATGAAGGGGCGTATCAAGGAAGCCGATTCCTCGGTGCCCCAGAAGGATGGCGACTGGCTCTATTGGGTCGAATTTGACGAGGGCGCCGAATATAAGAAATGGTATCGCAAGCCCGCGTCCGGCGCGGGCGAGACCCAGCTGATCCTCGACGAGGTCGCGATGGCAGAGGGCAAGGAATATTTCCGCCTCGCCGAACTGTCGATCAGCCCCGACGGCCGGCTGATGGCCTATTCGTTCGACGACAATGGCTCCGAACGCTTCGAGGCGCGCATCCGCAATCTCGAAACGGGCGAACAACTGCCCGACGTCATCCCCGGCACGCTGTCCTCGCTCGTCTGGACGTCGGGGAACGACGCGATCCTCTATGGCCTCGCGAACGAGAATTGGCGCACCGACAATGTCCGCCTCCACAAGCTCGGGACGAGTGTTGCCGACGACAAGCTGCTCTACAAGGAACCCGACATCGGCTTCGGGGTCGGCATCGGCAAGACCGCCGCCGACAATTATATCGTGATCGCGACGGGCGATAACGAGACGAGCGAGGTCTATCTGCTCCCCGCCGACAATCCGGAGGCGCCGATGCAGCTCGTCTCGGCGCGCCAGAAGGGCCGCGAGTACAGCGTCGATGAGCGCGACGGCACGCTCTATATCCACACCAATGACGAGCATCCCAACTTCCGCATCGCCACCGCGAGCGTGAAGGATCCGGGCAAGTGGACCACGCTGATCCCCGGATCGGACCATAGCTACATCACCGGCCTGTCGATATTCCGCGACTATTTCGTCATCGAGGCGCGCGAGGACGGGCTCGATCAGGTCGATATCCGCCGCTATGACGCGCCGCTGACCCCCGGCAGGATCAAATTTCCCGAGGCCACTTATGTGGCCGGCCTCGGTGACAATCCCGAATATCATCAGGACAAGCTGCGGCTCGATTATGAATCGATGGTCACGCCCGACACCGTCTATGATTATGATCTGGCGACCGGCACGCTCGAAACACTGAAGGTGCAGGAAATCCCGTCGGGTTACGATGCAAATCAATATGTAACCGAATGGGTAAATCTGCCAAGCCGCGACGGCAAGACGATGATCCCCGCCTCGCTCGTCTACAAAAAGGGCACCAAGCTCGACGGCAGCGCGCCGATGCATCTCTATGCCTATGGTTCGTACGGCTATCGCGTTCCGCCGGGCTTTTCGACGACGCGGCTCAGCCTCGTCGATCGCGGCATGATCTATGCGATCGCGCATGTCCGCGGCGGCGACGATCTGGGCCGCGGCTGGTATCTCGCGGGCAAGACGACCGAACGCAAGAACACCTTCAACGATTTCATCGACGTGGCCAAAGGCCTAATCGCGAAAAACTACACCAGCGCCGGCAAGATTTCGGTCGAAGGCCGCTCGGCGGGCGGGCAGGTGATGGGCGTGATCTATAACGAGGCGCCCGAGCTGTGGGGCGCGGTGCTCGCGGGCGTGCCCTTCGTCGATGTCATCAACACGATGGTCGATGAAACGCTGCCGCTGACCCCCGGCGAATGGCCCGAATGGGGCAATCCGGTCACCGACAAGGCGGCGTTCGATTATATGTTGTCGTACAGCCCCTACGACAATGTAACTGCGAAAGCCTATCCGCCGATGCTGGTGTCGGCCGGCCTCAACGACCCGCGCGTGACCTATTGGGAGCCCGCCAAATGGGTCGCCAAGCTCCGCGCGACGCGCACGAACGACGCGACGCTGCTGCTGCGCACCAACATGGGCGCGGGCCACGGCGGCAAATCGGGCCGCTGGGGGGCGCTCCACGAAGATGCCGAGGAATATGCCTTCGTGCTGACGCAGTTGGGGGTGGAGAAATAGGGGGAAGATGGTCGAGCTTCATGAAACGGCGGTCTCGCTCGGTTTCTTTGGCGACGATCTCGACCCGGTCGACATTTCCAACCGGCTTGGAGCAACGCCAACTTTCAGCGTTGCGAAAGGTGCCACGTGGAGGACGCCCCGCGGCAGTGAGCGGATCGCTCGCACCGGATCTTGGAGGCTGCAGGTGCCAAGATCGATTCCCGGTGACTTGCCGGGCCAGGTAGAGGCCATTTTCGCACCGCTGACGCGCGATACAGCCATTTGGCAGGAACTTTCTGCCCGCTTTGTCGGGCGCCTCTTCTGCGGCCTCTTCCTTGCAGAGGGAAACGAAGGTTTGCGGATATGTTCCAGGACGTTGGCCGAAATCGCAGATCGCGGCTTGTATCTGGATCTTGATATCTACGCGCCCGAGGGCAGCAAAACCCGTCAGGTGGCTGACAAATAGCCCCGCGCGATCAGTTCGCGCTCCAGCGCCGCCGCATCGACGAACCGGTGCCCCGCGATCCCGACCTTCTCGGCGCCCGCGATATTGTGCGCGACGTCGTCAATGAAGAGGGCGCCAGCGGGATCGATACCGAATCGCTCGATCGCAAGGGCGTAGATGGCGGGGTCGGGCTTCATCAGCTTCTCGGTACCCGAGACGATGATATCGCGGAAGCAGCCGAACACCGGCTGGGTCGGGCGGAAGCCTTCCCAGAATTCATGTCCGAAATTGGTGATCGCAAACAGCGGCACCCCCGCGTCGTCGAGCCGCTCGACCAGTTCGAGGCTGCCGGGCATCGGCCCCGGAATCGTCTCGTTGAAGCGCGTCGCATAGGCGTCGATCAGCGACGCATGGGCCGGGTATTCAGCCTTCAGCTCGGGCAGCATCTCGGCGAGCGGCCGGCCCGCGTCGTGCTGGAAATGCCACTGCGGCGTGACGACGTTGGTCACAAACCATTCGAGCTCGCCCGCATCGTCGATCAGCTTGGCGAACAGGTAGCGCAAGTCCCAGTCAAACAGGACGCGGCCGACATCGAAAATGACGCTCTGGCGAATCATGGCTACTCCGGACACGCGAAAGCGCCGCCGGAAGCATCCGACGGCGTTACGCTTACTCGCAAATGCGCGGGGACACGCGGTCCCGGCAAGGCGTTTAGCCCTGGCGCGCCTTGAAGCGGCGGTTGGTCTTGTTGATCACATAGGTGCGGCCACGGCGGCGGATAACGCGGTTATCCCGGTGGCGGTCCTTCAGCGACTTCAGGCTGTTGCGAATCTTCATTGGTCTGTTCCGTAAATCTTGGCGTTGTTACGCGAAGCGGCGCAACTATGGGGAAGCGGGTGAAAAGTCAACCGCCCCCGCCCTTAATTTCGTCATCCCGGACTTGATCCGGGATCCGCTATTCCGGCGCTGAGGGAATGGACCCCGGATCAAGTCCGGGGTGACGAAGAGGAGGCGTGAAATTTCACCCCGCCAGCGCCTTCTGCCGCCGCCGCTGCACCGACGAGCCATAGCCCATCGCCTCGCGATATTTGACCACGGTGCGCCGAGCAATGTCGTGGCCTTCGGCCGACAGTTTCTGCGCAATCGTCTCGTCGGACAGGATCGCCTTGGGATCTTCGGCCTCAATCATCGCCTTGATCCGGCTCTTGACCGCTTCGGCCGATACCGCGCCGTCGCCTTCGGTCGCCGAAATCCCCGACGAGAAGAAATATTTGAGTTCGAACAGGCCGCGCGCGCACGACAGATATTTGTTGCTGGTGACGCGGCTGACGGTCGATTCGTGCATCCCGATCGCCTCCGCCACCTGGCGCAGCGTCAGCGGGCGCATATGCGCGACGCCGTGGAGGAAAAAGCCCTCTTGCTGCTTCACAATCTCGCTCGCGACCTTGACGATCGTGCGTTGACGCTGGTCGAGCGCGCGCACCAGCCAGTTGGCCCCCGCGAGCTGTTCGGACAGCCACGCCTTGCTCTTGGCCGCGGCGTCCTTTGCCAGTTCGGTATAATAGCGGCGATTGACGAGCAGCCGCGGAAGCGTGCCGCTGTTTACCTCGACTGCCCAGCCCTTCGCCGTCTGGCGGACATAAAGGTCGGGCACGACCGCCTGCGTCGCGGTGCCGCCGAAGCGCAGACCGGGCTTGGGGTCATAGGCGCGCAATTCGCGGATCATGTCGGCCAGATCCTCGTCATCGACGCCGCAGATGCGCTTGAGCTGTGGGAAGGCGCCCTTCGCCACCAGGTCGAGATGCGCGATCATCGTCGCCATGGCAGGATCGTAGCGGTCGGCCTCGCGCGCCTGGATCGCGATGCATTCTGCAAGATCGCGGCCGCCGACGCCTGAAGGGTCGAAGCTCTGGACGCCTGCGAGCACGGCCTCGACCAGCGCGAGCGGCACGCCGAGCCGCTGCGCCAGCTCGGCGAGATCGGCGCGCAGATAGCCCGCCTCGTCGATCAGCGCGACGATCTGTTCGGCGACCATCGCCTCGATGCCTGAAAATCGTTCGCCGACCTGGGCGAGCAGATGGTCGTAAAGCGTGCCGTCGTCGCCCGCGAAGCTGTCGAAATCGATGCCCTCGCCATCGCCCGACAGCCCCACCGAATCGCTCGCGCTGTCGTGGTGGAATCGCTCCTCGGCAAAATCGACGTCGAGATCGTCGGCGGTCCCCGCCTCGGACGACAGCGCCAGGTCGGTGTCGGCGGGCGGCCCGTCGGACGGCGGCGCTTCGTCGCCGCCCTCGTCATCGCCGGGTTCGCGGTCGCCCGGCGTCGCATCGAGCAGCGGATTGCCTTCGAGCGCCTCGGCTAGATAGGCTTCGAGTTCGAGGTTCGACAGCGCGAGCAGCTTGATCGCCTGCTGCAGCTGCGGCGTCATCACCAGCGATTGCGACTGGCGTAAATCGAGGCGTGGACCCAACGCCATCGGCGACTACCGCATCAAAGCGAAAAGCCCTCGCCAAGATACAGGCGGCGGACCTCTGGGTCGGCCACCAGCTCGGCGGGCGATCCGGCAAGCAGCACCTTGCCGTCGTAGATGATGCAGGCGCGGTCGACGAGGTCCAGCGTCTCGCGCACATTATGGTCGGTGATCAGCACGCCGATGCCGCGCGTCTTGAGGTCGGCGACAAGGTCGCGGATATCGCTGATCGAAATGGGGTCGATGCCGGCAAAGGGCTCGTCGAGCAGCATGATTGACGGATTCGCCGCGAGCGCGCGCGCGATTTCGGCGCGTCGCCGCTCGCCGCCCGACAGCGCCATCGCCGCCGCGCTGCGCAGCCGGGTCAGGCCGAATTCGTCGAGCAGCTCGTCGAGCCGCTGCTGGCGCGCGATCTTGTCGGGTTCGGCGAGTTCGAGCACCGCGGCGATATTCTGTTCGACCGTCATGCCGCGAAAGATCGAGGTTTCCTGCGGCAGATAGCCCAGGCCCAGGATCGCGCGGCGATACATGGGCAGCGCGGTGATGTCGGCGCCGTCGAGCATGATGCGTCCGGCGTCGGGTTTGACCAGCCCCATGATCGAATAAAAGCAGGTCGTCTTGCCCGCGCCATTGGGACCGAGCAGGCCGACGACCTCGCCCTTGGCGACCGACAGCGACACGTCCGACAGGACGGTGCGCTTGTCATAGCTTTTGGCGATCGAAATAACCGCCAGCCCGTTGCCCGCCGCCGCGTCCTGCTGGACGTGCGCGGTATGCTCGGCGACGCCGTGATCGGTGTCGGAAAGCGTGCCGGCGGTGGATTGGTCGGTCATAGGATCTTCGGTTCCGTTCTGGGTTCCTGACGCTGCCCCCCTGCGCGCGTTACCCCAGCGACGCGGCGGAGGTCAATCTGGCAAGATTTTTGCAGGCAGGCCGGTGAGCGGTCAATGCGCCGCCTGCGGCCCGCGCACGACTCCCGACGCCGCAAGCTGATCGTCGATCGCCGCGATCAGCCGCGCGAGCGCCGCTTCGTCCTTCGCCTCGGCGCGGGCGACGAGAACGTCCTGCGTGTTCGATGCGCGCAACAGCCACCAGCCGTCGTCGGTCAGCACGCGCGCGCCGTCGGTGCGGTCGACCGCAGCGCCCGCCGCGGTCAGCCGCGCCAGAACCTCGTCCACAATGGCGAATTTGCGCACTTCGTCGACCTGGAAGCGCAGTTCGGGGGTGTTGACCATCGCGGGCATATCGCCGCGCAATTGGGTGACGCTCTTGCCGAGCTTCGTCGCCGCCTCGATCAGCCGGACCGCCGCGTAGGGCGCGTCGTCATAGCCATAATAATGGTCGGCGAAGAAGATATGCCCGCTCATCTCGCCGGCCAGCGGGCTGCCGGTTTCCTTCATCTTCGCCTTGATCAGGCTGTGTCCGGTCTTCCACATGAGCGGCTTGCCGCCAAGGTCGGCGACCCGGTCGAACAGCGCCTGACTGGCCTTCACATCGGCGATCACCGTCGCCCCCGGCCGTTCCTTCAGCACCGCGGCGGCATAGATCTGCAGCAGCTGGTCGCCCCAGATCACCCGGCCTTCGCCGTCGATCGCGCCGATGCGGTCGCCATCTCCGTCGAATGCGACGCCGAAGTCGAGCTTCTTCGCGGCGACGAGCGCCTTCAGGTCGGCGAGGTTCTTTTCCTCGGTGGGATCGGGATGGTGGTTCGGAAAATGGCCGTCGATATCGGTGTAGAGGAGATGATGTTCGCCGGGCAGGCGCGCGGTGAGCTTTTCGATCACCGTGCCCGCGGCGCCGTTGCCCGCATCCCAGCCGATACGGAAGGCGCCGCCGGCGAAACCTTCGACCAGTCGGTCGACATAGGCATCGACGATGTCGATGCTCTGCGCCGTGCCTTCGCCCCCCGGGTTGACGGCTTCCCAGTCGCCCGCCGCGGCCATTTCGCCGATCCGCTGGATATCGGCGCCGAAGAAGGGGCGGCCCTGAAACACCATCTTGAAGCCATTATAGTCGGGGGGGTTGTGGCTGCCGGTTATCTGTATGCCGCCGTCCACATCTTCGGTTGATGCGGCATAATAGAGCATCGGCGTCGGCCCCAGCCCGACATTGAGCGCGTCGATGCCCGCAGCGTTGATCCCGGCGATCAGCGCGTCGGCGAGCATCGGCGACGACAGCCGTCCGTCATAGCCGACCGCCACCCGCTTGCCGCCGGCACGTGCGATCAGCGTTGCGAAGCTGCGCCCGATGGCATGGGCGTCGGCATCGGACAGCGTGTCGCCGACCACCCCGCGAATGTCATATTCGCGCAGCATGGTCGGGTGGAATCGATGGGTCATGGATGCCTCTCGGGAGGATGGAGGGTCAGGCGACGGCGAACAGGTCGCCGTCGGGGTGGAGCCTTTCGCGCTGCGGCAGGTTCAGCCCCGCCATCGCCTCGCGCAATTCCTGCCGCGCGACGACATGGCCGATCCCCATGCCGCCGAGATGCGCCTTGTCGAGCAGGGTGAGGCCGGCCGGGAACAGCTCGCGATAGATGACGCGCTCGCCCAGCCCCGGAATGACGCGAAAGCCGACGCGTCGCGACAATTGGTTAAGCGCTTCGCCGACGCGGCGCATATTGTGCGCGTCGACATGCTGCAGACGGTTGCGCAGAATGATCCAGTCGATCGTCCGCCCGTCGCTTTTCGCCCGCGCCTTGCGCGTGTCCCAGATCAGTTCGGAATAGAAGCTGGGGCGGGTGACCTGAAAACTCTCGGGGTCGACCTGACCGATCAGGTCGAAATCGATGAAGCTGTCGTTGATCGGGGTGACGAGCGTATCGGCGGTGGTCGCAAGGTGGCGGGCGAACACATCGTCGCGGCCGGGCGTGTCGGCGACGAAATAATCGACCCCGTCGGCCAGCCGCGCGACCTGTTCGTCGAGTTCCTCGACGGTCGAGCCTTCGAACACCTCGAACTGGGGCATCGGCAGGTCGATCCCGCGGCGCTTGGCGGTGTTGGTGCGGTTTTCGAGATAGCGGTGGAAGGTGCGCTGGCGCGGGTCGAGGTCGATCCCCGCGACGCGCCAGCCCTGGCTCGCCAGCGCGACCGCGAAATGCACCGCGCAGGTCGATTTGCCCGTGCCGCCCTTTTCATTGGCGAAGATGATCCGGTGCGGGGGGGCTTTCGTCATGACCGTTGCGATTTTCCTGTTGGCGCGGCATGGCGGCCGCATGAAGGGCGTATTGGCGCCGCCAATATCGGAGGCAGGGCAAGCGTGCAAATCATCCGTGACATCGCCACGCTCCACCGCGCGGTCGCGGCGCTGAAGCAAGGCGGCAAGAGCGTCGCGCTGGTGCCGACGATGGGCGCGCTGCACGCCGGGCATCTGTCGCTCGTCCGCATGGGCCGCCGCGTTGCCGACCATGTCGTGGTGTCGATCTTCGTCAACCCGACCCAGTTCGGCCCGAACGAGGATTATGCCGCCTATCCGCGCGACGAGGCGCGCGACGCTGCGCTGCTGGTCGAGGAAGGCGTGGCGCTGCTATGGGCGCCCGATGTCGCGACCATGTATCCGGGCGGCCATGCCACGCATATCGAGGTGGCCGAACTCGGCGCCGACTATTGCGGCGCGGCGCGGCCGGGGCATTTCGACGGCGTCGCGACCGTCGTCGCCAAATTGTTCAACCAGGTGCGCCCCGACGTCGCCATCTTCGGCGAAAAGGATTGGCAGCAGCTGGCGATCATCCGCCGCATGGCGCGCGACCTCGATTTCGCGCTCGACATATTGGGCGCGCCGATCGCCCGCGATGCCGACGGGCTCGCGCTGTCGTCGCGTAATGCCTATCTGTCCCCCGAACAGCGCGCCGCCGCGGCGGCTTTTCCGGACGCACTCAAGGCCGCGGTGGCGGCAATCGCGGGCGGCGCCGATGTCGCGAAGGCGCTGGCCGATGCCGAGGCGGCAATCGTCGCGGGCGGGTTCGACAGCGTCGATTATGTCGCGCTCGCCGACGCCGAAAGCCTCGAAAGATTGACGAACTTCCGCGCGCCGGCGCGTCTTCTGGCGGCGGCGCGGATGGGCAAAACGCGCCTGATCGACAATTATGGGGTCGATTGAACAAGCGAAAAATTGACCGATTTCTGTCGTTTGCGTCGCCTATCCCCAAAAAAATCATCACGCTGTTAACGCTTTGTTGACCATAAGCCGCAAGGTTTGACCCCGAAGTCTCCATGTGGGGTGGAGACGACAGGGGGTTATCATGGCTAACAGTCTGAAGTCTGCCCAGTATCTGATCGAAAGCCGGCTGCTCGATGCGGCGCGCGGCGATGCCAATGCCTATTTTGACCTTGGCGTGGCCTTCTCGACCGGCACCGGCGGTGTCGATGTCGATCTGATCCAGGCGCATAAATGGTTCAATCTTTCGGCGCTCGGCGGCAATATCGAAGGCCAGCAGTGCCGCGCCGACGTTTCGGCCGAAATGAGCCGCGACGAGATCGCCGAGGCGCAGCGCCAGGCGCGCGCATGGCTCGACGAAACCGCCCGCCGCCCGGCGGCGCGTCGCTACGCCGCCTGATTCCTCAGCCGCTCCGCCGGAACGGCATCTGACCTTCCAGCCATTGCATTTCGCTCTCCTCGGCCGCCCGTTCGCGTTCCAGAAAGTCCGCGACCGCGCGGCGGAAGCCCGGATCGGCGATGAAATGCGCCGACCAGGTCGCAACGGGGGCATAGCCGCGGGCCAGCTTGTGTCCGCCCTGTGCGCCGGCCTCGACCCGCGCAATACCGCGCGCGATCGCAAGGTCGACGGCGCGATAATAGCATAGCTCGAAGTGCAGATAGGGAATGTCGATCAGGCATCCCCAATAGCGGCCATAAAGCGTGTCGGCGCCGATCAGGTGCATCGCGCCCGCCACCGGCCGCCCATCCTGCCACGCGATGCTCAGCAACACCTTGTCGGCCATGCGCGCACCGATCATGTCGAATGCCGCGCGGGTCAGATAGGGATGCCCCCATTTGCGCGCGCCGGTGTCCTGATAAAAGGCCCACATCGCGTCCCAATGTTCGGCGCGGATCGCGTCGCCGCTGACATCCTCGATTCGCAGACCCTGGACCGCGCGCGCGCGTTCCTTGCGAAGCTGCTTGCGCTTTGCCGAGGTCAGCGTGGCGAGGAAATCGTCGAAATCGCGATAGCCGCGATTGGCGAAATGGAACTGGATGTCGCGGCGCAGCAGCCAGCCCGCTGCCTCGAACAGCGGCATCTGTTCTGGCGCAACGAAGGTCGCATGCGCCGACGACAGGTCGTTCTGCCGGACGACCGCCTCGGCCGCGCGCAGCAGAAGCGTCGCGTCGCCGGCCTCGGCCGCGAGCAGTCGCGGTCCGGGCACGGGGGTGAAGGGCACCGCGATCTGAAGCTTGGGATAATAAGCGCCCCCGGCGCGCTCCCACGCGTCGGCCCATACATGGTCGAAGACATATTCGCCCTGGCTGTGCGTCTTCAGATAGGCGGGCGCCGCGGCGACGAGCCGGCCCGCACCGTCCTCGACCAGCAAGGGCGCGGGCTGCCATCCGGTCCCCGGCCCGACGCTCCCCGATTCTTCGAGCAGCGCCAGAAAGGCATGGCCGACGAAGGGATTGCCGCCGCCCGCCAGCGCGTCCCACGCCGCCGCCTCGACCGCGGCGACGCCGGTGCCGAGCGACAGGGTGCGAACGGGCGGGTCTGCCTCGGCCACGATGGGCTTACGCTGGTTTCACCGCGACGATCGCGTCGACTTCGACCGCGGCGCCGAGCGGCAGGACCGACACGCCGACAGCGCTGCGCGCGTGGCGGCCCGCTTCGCCGAATAGCGATTCCATCAGCTCGGAGGCGCCGTTCGCGACCTTGGGCTGCTGCGTGAAGGCGGGATCGCTGTTCACGAACACGCCCAGCTTGACGATCTTTTCGACCCGCGACCAGTCGCCGTCCAGCGCCTTGCCGATCTGGGCGACGAGCATCAGCGCGCAGCGCCGCGCGGCGTCATAGCCGCTTGCCTCGTCGGTGTCGGCGCCCAGCCGTCCGGTGACGACCTGCCCGTCGCGGAAGGGAAGCTGGCCGCTGATATGCAGCAGCCCGCCCGCCTCGACAACGGGGACATAGGCGGCAACCGGCGCGGCGGGTTTGGGAAGCTCGAGGCCGAGGTCGGCGAGCTTGGCGGCAATATCCATGGTGATTCCTTCTGTCTCGATTGCGGGGGTTATACGGCTTCCGGCGCCGGGGCCGGAGCCTTTTCGGCGAGCCGCGCCAATATCCAGTCCTGCGCCGCCGCCCAGTCGTCGATGCGGGCATGGGCATGGCGCGCGGCGGGTACCTTGTCCGCGATCGCGGGCTCGCCGACCATGTGCAGGCGCCACACGTCGGGCGCCTCGATCGCGACCGAATGATGATGGTTCGCAAGATCGTCGATAAATACCGCGACGGGCGGCCGGCGCTCCTCGATCAGCGCGCGCACCGGTTCGCCCTTGCCGCCGCGGCTGCCGATCACCGGCGCGTCGAGGCCAAGGGCCGCAAGCTGCGCCATGCGCGCCGCCTGATGGTCGGGGCCGACATTGGTCAGCACGACGATGTCGGCATGGCGCGCGATTTCGGCCATCGCGGAGAGCGCGCCGGGAATCGGATATTGGCGCGGCATTTCGGTGCGGAAAAAGCCGTCGAGCAGCGGCCAGACCTCGGCCGCTTCCAGCGGCGTGCCGCATTCCTTGCGCTTCAGCGCGCCGGCGAAACTCGTATTTTCCATGCGAAAGATCACGCCATGTTCCTCGTCGACCCACTGCGCGAACGGGACGACCATGTGCATCAGCACCTCGTCGCAATCGGTGATGACGAGCGGGCGGGTCATGGCATTGGTCCTTCCAGTCCTTCGAGGCGGCGCGCGGCAGCGGCCAACGCTTTGGCGTCTATATCGAGTGCTTCGGCGCAGGCGACAAGGTCGGGTTCGTGCGCGGCAAGAAAGCCGAGGATCGCCGCCAGCGTCGCGCGATCGCCCAGCGCGGCGCGCAGCCCCTCGGGGGACAGGCCGGTCATGCCAAGCAGCCGTTCGGCCCGCGGCTCGTCGGCCAGGATCCAGCCGAGCGCGTGCAGCGCCAGCGCCGCGTCGCCGTCATTCACGCCGAAAATCCTTCCCTGCGAAGCAATTGTGTCGCGCCGCCGATTCGCCTAAACCGGCCGCGGACGCAAGCGGGGAAAGCTTCAACATCATGGGAAAGACCGTTCTGGTCGTCGAGGATAACGAGCTAAACCTGCGCCTGTTCTGCGACCTGCTCAACGCCCATGGCTATAGCGCGCACCCGGTGCGCGACGGCCGCGATGCACTCGCCAAAGCGCGCGAAATCGCGCCCGACCTCATCATCATGGACATCCAGTTGCCGCACGTCAGCGGGCTCGAATTGATCGGCCAGATGAAGGCCGACCTAACGCTGCGCGCGGTGCCGATCATGGCTGTCACTGCCTATGCCGGGAAGGGCGACGAGGAACAGATTCGCGCCGCGGGCGCGGAGGCCTATGTCTCGAAGCCGATTTCGGTCATCAAATTCATCGAAAGTGTCGGCGCTTTCGCCTGATCCTGGTTTCGTGGTGCCTGCCGACGCTAGCTCAGCGATCCGGTGATAAGAACCCGGCCGATCGAGTCGGGCTGGCAAGATCGGCGATCGTTCGCGCGACGCGTAGCATGCGGGTGTAGCCGCACGCTGACAGCCGCATCGCCTCTGCCGCCAGCGCCAGCAACTGGCGCCCCGCTTCGTCGGGTGTCGCGACCGCTTCCAGCAGCTCGCCGTCGATCTCTGCATCGGTGCGTCGTCCCCGTGCCCCTTTACAGCATACCAACCAGTTGGTATGTAAATGCTCATGACCGCGACTCACTCTTCGTCCGACCCGGCCGCGTCCCCTCGCGCACCGCGGGGCAGCGCGCGCGACAAGCTGATCGCCGCCGCGCATCAGGAGGTGCGGCGTCAGGGCTATGCCGCGACCACGGTTGACCAGATCTGCGCCGCCGCCGGCGTGACCAAGGGCGCCTTCTTCCATCATTTCGAATCGAAGGAGGCACTGGCGGTCGCCGCGGCCGAAGCCTGGACCGAACGCGCGCGGCCGATGTTCGACATGCTGCCGCACACGCAGCTGGACGATCCGCTCGACCGGCTGCTCGGCCATATCGATTTCCGCTTTTCGCTGCTGCACGGCCCGGTCGACGGCTTCACCTGCTTCGTCGGGACGATGGTGCAGGATGCCTATGCCACCAGCGAGCCGATCCGGCTGGCGTGCGAAGCGAGCATCGCCGCCTATTGCGAAGCGCTTGCCCCGGACATCGAAGCCGCGATGCAAGCCTATGGTGCGCCCGCGGGGATGAGCGCGCTCGATCTCGCGCGGCATATCCAGTCGGTGCTGCAGGGCGGCTTCGTTCTGGCCAAAACAACCAACGACCCGGCGATTGCCCGGGAAAGTGTCGCGCATCTGACGCGTTATGTCCGCATGCTGTTCGGGCGGACGTGACGAAAAATCCCGCAGGAAGAGGAGTGCCCCCCATGTCCAAGATGATCTTCGTCAACCTGCCGGTTCGCGACCTCGCGAAATCCATGGCCTTCTATGAAGCGCTCGGCTTCACCAAGGAACCGCGCTTCACCGACGAGACTGCGGCGGCGATGGTCTGGTCCGACAGCATCTTCGTGATGCTGCTGACGCACGAAAAGTGGCAGAGCTTCACCGATCGCCCGATCCCGCCGACCAGCGCCAGCGAGGTGTCGCTCGCGCTTGCGATGGAGGACCGCGCGGCGGTCGACGCGATGATCGCCGCCGCCGCGGCGCACGGCGGCACCGCCGACATCAACCCGGTGCAGGATCATGGCTTCATGTACGGCCGCGACCTCCTCGACCCCGATGGCCATGTCTGGGGGCCGTTCTGGATGGACCCCGCCGTCGCGAACGGCGAGGCGGCTGTCGAAGGCGCCGGCGCCTAGGCCGCGCGCGAGAGGAGAGAAGCGATGCCTCTCGATCCCGAAGCGCCGATTATCCTCTCGGTCTTTGAAGCTTCGCCAGACCGCGGGCGCGGTCTGGCGCGCGACATGCCTGTGAGATGGGCGCTCGAAGAGACGGGGCTGGCCTATCGTGTCCGTCCGCTGCCTTTCGCCGCCACGAAGCAGCCGGATCATGTCGCGCGTCAGCCATTCGGTCAGATTCCCGCCTATGAGGAGGACGGCCTCGTCTTGTTCGAATCGGGTGCGATCGTGCTGCATATCGCTACGCGGCATGCCGGCCTGCTACCCGACGACGCCCATGTCCGCGCGCGGGCCATCAGCTGGATGTTCGCGGCGTTGAGCACGGTCGAGCCGCCGATCGTCAACTATGCGATGGCGTCATTGGTGGAACGCGACAGCGACTGGTACGAACGGCGGCTGCCGATGCTCGTCGATGCGGTCGACGCGCGGCTCGCCGCGCTCGCGGTGCGGATAGGTGATGCCGAATGGCTTGAGGGAAATTTCACCGCTGGCGATCTCATGATGATCGCCGTGCTGCGCCGACTCAAGGCGTCCGGACTGCTGGATGGGCACCCCCGGCTCGCCGCCTATGTCGCGCGCGGCGAGGCGCGGTCAGCCTTTCGGCGTGCCTTCGATGCGCAGCGGGCTCTATTCGCCGATCTGTCCGAAGCAGAGGGAGTCCCGTCATGAGTTTCCAGGCCTATCTCGACAATGTCGAGGCCCGGACCGGCAAGTCGCCGGAGGCGCTGCGCGCGCTCGCCGTCGAGCGCGGCCTCGCCAACGCGAACGGGCTGGCTGCGGGCGTCAAGGCCGGCGCGGTGGTCGACTGGTTGAAGCAGGATTTCGGGCTCGGCCATGGCCACGCCATGTCGATCGTCGCGTTCATCAAGGGCAAGAGGGAGTAGGGCCATGGGCGTCAAATCCGATGCGGCGATCGAAATCACCGCTTTCGACTGGGTTCCCGATTTCGCGCAGGGCTTCGTCCGCGACCTGCGTCCGCGCTGGGCGTGCGAGGAAATGGGCGTTGATTATGCCGAGCGGCTGATCAGCGCGGTCAACCGGCCGGCCGATCATTATCGCGACCAGCCGTGGGGGCAGGTGCCGGTGCTGCGCGACGGCGATGTCCGCCTGTTCGAAAGCGGTGCGATCCTGCTCCATCTCGCCGAACAGGACGCCGCGCTGCTGCCGCGCGACCCGCAAGGGCGCGCGGCGGTGACGAGCTGGCTCTTCGCTGCCTACAACAGCGTCGAACCGCTGATGTTCGAACTGTCGAACATAGAGATTTTCGCGGCGGGCGAGGAATGGGCGCGGCTGCGCCGTCCCGGCCTGCTCGAATTCATTCGCGCCCGGTTCGGCAAGCTTGCCGAGGCGCTGGGCAACCGGCCCTATCTCGCGGGCGACTTCAGCGTCGCCGATATCGCGATGGCGACGGTGCTGCGCGAAGGGATAGAGGCGGGCGTCGTTGCCGAACATCCGCGGCTCGAAACCTATCTCGCGCGCTGCCTCGATCGCCCCGCCTTCGGCCGTGCGCTCGCGGCGCAGCTCGCCGCCTTCACCGAGGAGCCGAGCGCCGCATGACCTGATCCCCCTGGAAAGAAAAATGGAGAGAGACGATGACCTATGTCGAAGGCTTTGTGCTGGCGGTGCCTGCCAATGCGAAGGACGCCTATCGCGACCATGCCGCCGATGCGGTGGCGCTGTTCAGGGAATTCGGCGTCCGCCGCCATGTCGAATGCTGGGGCGATGACGTCCCCGTCGGCAAGATCAACGACTTCCGCACCGCGGTGCAGGCAAAGGAAGGCGAGGAGATCGTCTTTTCCTGGTTCGAATATCCCGACCGCGCGGCGCGCGACGCGGCGACCGAAAGGATGATGAGCGATCCGCGCATGCAGGCGATGGGCGCGGCAATGCCCTTCGACGGCCAGCGGATGATCGTCGCGGGCTTCGCCTCGATCGTCGAGGAAGGGCTGGGCGGCCCGATGGGCTATACCGACGGCTTTGTGGTCGCGGTTCCGACCGCCAATCGCGACGCCTATCGCGCGCTCGCCGAAAAGGCCGCGGTCGTCTTTCTCGACCATGGCGCGACGCGCGTCCTCGAATGCTGGGGCGACGATGTGCCCGACGGCAAGGTCACCGACTATCGCCGCGCAGCCCACGCCGCAGCGGACGAAAATGTCGTGTTCAGCTGGATCGAATGGCCCGACAAGGAAACGCGCGTCGCGGGTTGGGACAAGATCATGGCTGACGATCGCATGCGGCACGACCCGGCCAACCAGTGTTTCGACGGCAAGCGCATGATCTACGGTGGCTTCGCGCCGATTCTCGACGCCTGACCTCAGCGCCTTTCCTTCCCCAGATGCGAAACGGAGAGTGAGGATGACGAATCCCAAGGGCAGCTTCATCTGGTACGAACTGATGACCGGCGATCCCGACGGTGCGGCGGGCTTCTATGGCGCCGTCGTCGGCTGGACGATCGCGGGCGCCGCCGATCCCGCAGCGCCTGGCGGGGTCGATTACCGCATGATCGGGCGCAGCGACGGCGGCAATGCCGGCGGCATGCTGGCGCTCAATGCCGAAATGCTCGCGGGCGGCGCGCGGCCCGGCTGGCTCGGCTATCTCTACACGCCCGACGTCGATGCGGCGGTCGCCGCGATCGTCGCCGACGGCGGCGCGGTCCATATGCCTGCGACCGATCTTCCGGTCGGCCGCATCGCGATGGTCAGCGATCCGCAGGGCGCGAACTTTTATGTCATGAACCCCGTTCCGCCGCCGGGCATGGAGGGCATGACGAGCGACGTCTTTTCGGTGACGGAAGCGCAGCATGTCCGCTGGAACGAGCTGTCGACCGACGACCCTGACGCCGCGATCGCCTTCTACCGCCGCCACTTCGGCTGGGGGCAGGAGGGGGCGATGGATATGGGCGCGATGGGCAGCTACCGCTTCCTGCAGCTCGGTGACATCGGCATCGGCGCGGTGATGCCGCGCATGCCGCAGATGCCGGTGTCTGCCTGGACCTATTATATCGGCGTGGACGACATCGACCGCGCGCTGGCCGCCGTCGCCGCCGAGGGCGGGCAGCTGCTCAGCGGGCCGCATGAAATCCCCGGCGGCGAATTTTCCGCAACCGGGCTCGACCCGCAGGGCGCCGCCTTCGGCCTCGTCGGCCCGCGCCGCTGAACTGAAAGAAGGGAGAGAGTCGATGGAGAATCAGGGGCCGACCGGCGGACTGACCCCGCATATCGCGATCGCCGACAAGCGCGCGAGCGAGGCGATCGAATTTTACAAACAGGCGTTCGGCGCCGTCGAACAGGTGCGGATGCCGGCCGAGGACGGTGTGCGACTGATGCACGCGCATCTGCATATCAACGGATCGTCGCTGATGATGCACGATGATTTCCCCGAATATTCGGGCCAGTCGATGGCCGCGCCGTCGGGCGTGACGCTGCACCTGCAGGTCGAGGATGCCGACCGCTGGTACGACCGCGCGATCGCGGCGGGCGCGACATCGGTGATGGCGCCCGAAAACATGTTCTGGGGCGACCGTTACGCGCAGGTGAAGGATCCCTTCGGCCACCTCTGGTCGATCGGCCATCCGTTGAAGGGGGAAGGATGATGGGCAAGCCTCCCGTGACGCTGTGCCTCTGGTACGACAAGGATGCCGAGGAAGCGGCGCAATTCTACGCTGCGACCTTTCCCGACAGCGCGGTCGGACCGGTTCACCGCGCCCCCGGCGATTTTCCCGGCGGCAAGCAGGGCGATGCGCTGACGGTCGAGTTCACCGTTCTGGGTATCCCGTGCGTCGGGCTGAACGGCGGCCCGATCTTTCCGCACAGCGAGGCCTTTTCCTTTCAGGTGTCGACCGAAACGCAGGAAGAAACCGACCGCTATTGGAACGCCATCGTCGGCAACGGCGGCGCTGAAAGCGCGTGCGGATGGTGCAAGGACAAATGGGGCCTCAACTGGCAGATCACCCCGCGCGTCCTGATCGAAGCGACGACGAGCAGCGACAAGGGCGTCGCGAAGCGCGCCTTCGATGCGATGATGACGATGAAAAAGATCGACATCGCGGCGATCGAGGCTGCGGTACGGGGCGACGCCGTTGGCGCGGCATAGCCCCTTCATCTTCGCCTGGGCGCTCTGCGGCACGCTCGACATCCTCTATGCTGCGGCGTGGAGCGTGCTGGCGGGCAGCGATCCCGGGCGGATGCTGCGCGGCGTCGCCAAGGGGCCCTTTGGCGCCGGCGCCGCCGACTGGGGTGTGGCGGGCTCGCTCGCCGGGCTCGCCACCCATTATGCGATCATGGCGGCGATGGTCGGCGCCTGGTTTGCCGCGGCGGCGCGAATCCCCGCGCTGCTTCGCCCGTGGTGGCTCAGCGGCACACTCTATGGCCTGATCCTCTATCTGGTGATGAACGCTATCGTGCTGCCGCTGCGTTTCGGAGCCTCGTTTCCGCCGGCCGATCTCGCCCAGGGCGCGATCGCCTTGTTTCCGCATATCGCCTTCATCGGCCTGCCGCTCGCGTGGCTGTCGATGCGGCAGGAGAATGCCCGATGATCCTTTATGGCCACCCCTTTTCCTCCTATACGTGGAAAGCGCAGATCGCCTTTTACGAAAAGGAGGTCGCGCACGAATTTCGCGCGATCGAAACCGAACCGCCCTTCACCCATTATGACGAACTGCGGGCACATTGGCCGGTCGGGCAGTTTCCGCTGATCGTCGATGACGGGCGTCCGCTGTTCGAGGCGAGCATCATCGCCGAATATCTCGATCAGCGCTCGGACGCCGGCCCGCGGCTGGTTCCCGCCGATCCTCAGGCCGCGCTCGAGGTGCGCTTCCTCGACCGGATATTCGACAATCATTTTCAGGCGCGCTTTCAGGCGGCGGTGGCCGAATATCTGCCCTTCATCACCGAAACGCCCGATCTCGCCCGCGTCGCCCGCGCGCGCGATCAGCTCGAACAGGTCTATGGCTGGCTCGAGGCGCGGCTCGGCGATGCCGACTGGGCGACGCCCTACGGCTTCACGCTGGCTGATTGCGCGGCGGCCCCGGCGCTCTTCTATGCCGACTGGGTGCACCCGATCGATCCGCGCCATGCCAAAGTGCGCGCTTACCGCGCCCGCCTGCTCGCGCGGCCGTCGGTGGCGCGCTGCGTCGAGGATGCGCGGCCCTATCGCAGCTATTTCCCGCTTGGCGCCCCCGACCGCGACTGAGCCTGCGCGTTCCGAACTGACCGGGGGCGTCCCGATATGCGGTTAACGCCGCGCTGACGGTGCCGCTTTGCCATTTGGGAACCGCGCGCGCGCGAAGGCGGGGCGATGGTTTCGCCTGCCGCCCCCGCCGCACTCGTCCGGACGCTTGTCGTCGCGCTGTTCGCGGCGCTGCTCGCCTTCGCGCCGGCGCAGGCGCGGGCGCAGCAGCTGGTGACGGTCACGACCACGGTGACGACTACCGTGACCTGGATCTACGGCGACACGCCCGGCGCCGGGGATGCGAGCGCCGAAGACGCTGACGAATTTGCGGCTGACGACGACACCGCCGCGCTGCTTGACGATACTGGGGACGACGCTGGGGTTGCCGGCGAGGCCGATCTGGGCGCGACGCGGCGCTACGCGCCCGGCGCCGGGCTGGCGACGCGCGGCCCGGCGAAGGCGCGCTTTGGCCCCTTTGCGGTCGTCGACGGCACGACGGCGCGGATGAGCGGAGATGTCGATGGTGCGACGCCGCGCCAGTTCGCCGCGATGCTTGCGGCCTTTCCGGGGGTGAGGCGGCTCGAGATGATCGACTGCCCCGGCAGCCTCGATGAAGAGGCCAATCTGATTCTCGCCCGCGCGATTCGCCGGGCCGGTCTGGAAACCGTCGTCCCGAGCGGCGGTTCGGTGCGGTCGGGTGCGGTCGAGCTCTGGCTCGCCGGTTCCACCCGCCGCGCCGCTCCCGATGCCGAATTCGGCGTCCACAGCTGGGCCGACGAATATGGGCGCGAGGCAAAGGACTATCCCGCCAGCGATCCGGTTCACGCCGAATATATCGGCCTCTACCGCGAAATGGGCATGGACGATGCCCATGCCCGCGCCTTCTATGCGCTGACCAACGCCACCCCCTTCGATCAGGTGCGCTATCTGACCCGCGACGATATGGCGCGCTTCGTCCCGCTGAACTGACGCCCGATCAACTTATATCGTCGCCACCGCCTTCGCGGAAACGACGTGTTTTAGTCTTGTAACCCACCCGCCCGCTTCCCACATCGTCCGGCATGGCAAAGCGCGGCTTATACCAGCGATTGCGATCGAATGCGCAGGTGCGCAGCGCGCTCTTCTGCCTCGGCGGGCTGCTGATGATCGTCGCGGTGCTGATCGGCCCGCTGCCCGGCCCCGGCTTCATCATCCTGTTTCCGGTCGGATTGATGCTTGTCTTGCAGAACAGTGCCTGGGCGAAACGCCGCTATGTCCGCTTCAAGTGGCGCCATCCGCGCTACGGCGCCTGGACCGACCGCGTCATGCGCCGGGTCAGCGCTGCGCGCCGCCGCGCCCGCGCCGCGCTCGAGGCGCTCGATGGGGATTGATCGCGATCGGGCATCGAGGGCGATTGACTTTCGCCCGACTCTCGCTTATCCGCGCCTCGATCAGCGGCCGCCCTCGCTTGGCGGCCCTTTTTCGTTGCACCGATTGAAGAGAATTTGGGGATACCGCGATGAAGCGCACCTATCAACCGAGCCGCCTCGTGCGCAAGCGCCGTCACGGCTTCCGCGCCCGCAAGTCGACCGTCGGCGGCCGCAAGGTTCTCGCCGCCCGCCGCGCGCGCGGCCGCAAGAAGCTGTCGGCCTAATCGCCGACGCTTCGCCGCCAGCCCAAAAGGAGCTGGGGCTGGTGCGATCGCTTTCCAAACGCAGCGAATTTCTGGCCGCCAACCGCGGCCTTCGCTTTCCCATGCCCGGCTTCGTCCTGCTCGTGCGTCCGCGCGGCGACGGCGACGATGCGCCGGGCATCGGCTTTACCGTCAGCAAGAAGGTTGGCAACGCCGTCACCCGCAACCGGATGAAGCGCCGTTTCCGCGCGCTCGCCCGCGCGGCGATACCCGCGCGGGGAATCGCCGGCGCCGACCATGTGATGATCGGGCGGCCGGGCGGCAACGACATCGCTTTTGCCGAGCTGGGTGAGCATCTCGATTCGGCGCTGCAGCGCGCGGCAAGGAAGCTGGCGAAATGACCGGCTGTCCAACATTGTTCCCATGGCATTGCGTCCAGACATGACCCCGCCCGCCTCACGCCGCAAACCGCGAATTGCGAATGAAGTTGCGCAGTTTTCTGCGGATATGCGCGCCGTGCCCTCTCCCGACGCGGTTCATGGCGCCGCAATTGGTGCAATCGCGTGTGAAGTTGCGCAGTTTTCCGGGCTTTTCCCATGATTGCCCGCCTGCTCATCCTGATCGCCCGTGCCTGGCAGTTGGGCCCGTCGCGCATCCTGCCGCCGACGTGCCGCTATGCGCCGTCGTGCAGCGAATATGCGATCATCGCGCTGAAACGCCATGGTGCGATCAAGGGTGGCTGGCTGGCGACAAAGCGGCTATTGCGCTGCCATCCTTGGGGCGGCCACGGCTACGACCCCGTACCTTGATGCGGCATTTCCCCACATTGACCAGAAGAGAGACCGAAGAGCGTGGACGACAAGCGTAACCTGATCGCGGCAATTTTACTGTCGGTGGCGATCCTGCTCGGCTGGAATTTCGTTTCGGAGAAATTCTTTCCCACCCCGGCAAAGCCCGACGTGACCAAGACCGTCGGCGGCGCGCCCGGGGCGACCCCCGCGGCGCCACAAGGCCAGCCCGCCAGCGCGCCCCCGTCCGGCACGCCCGCGGGCGCGGCGCCGGTCGCCAAGACGGTTCTGCCGGTCGAGGCTGCGCTTGCCACGGGCAATCGGGTGCCGATCGAAACCCCGTCGCTCGCGGGGTCGATCAACCTTGTCGGCGCGCGGATCGACGACATCACTTTGACCAAATATCGCCAGACGATCGAAAAGAATGCGCCGCCGGTGCGCCTGTTCGCGCCGGGCAACAGCAAGGCCGCCTATTTCGCAAGCGTCGGCTGGTCGGCGCAGGGGATCGAGGTTCCGGGGCCGACGACGCTGTGGACCGCCAGCGGCACGAAGCTGACCCCGGCGACCCCGGTGACGCTCAGCTGGTCGAACGCGACCGGCCAGACCTTCCGCGTCGAATATAGCATCGACGACAAGTATCTGATCACCGCGAAGCAGACGATCGCGAACGCGGGCAGCGCGCCGGTCGCGGCAAGCAGCTTCGCGCTGATCGAACGCCTCGGCAAGCCGACCGACCCGCACGAAAAGGACAGCTGGACGATCCACGTTGGCCCGACCGGCTATCTGGACGGCAAGTCGGTGTTCGACGTCGATTACAAAAATCTCGATGAAGGCGGCGCCTTCAAATATAATTCGGCGGCGTGGCTTGGCTTCACCGACAAATATTGGCTCGCCGCGGTGATCCCGGCGAAGGATGAGCGCGTCACCGCCTCGATCACCGCGCCGGCGGCGGACAATTATCAGACGCTGTTCGCGCGCGACTTCAAACAGGTGGCGCCGGGAACGCAGGTGTCGACGACCAGTCGTATCTTCGCCGGCGCGAAGGAAGTCAGCATCCTGTCGCATTATCAGGACCAGCAGGGCATCACGCGCCTGTCGAACGCGATCGACTGGGGCTGGTTCGAATTTTTCGAAGTGCCGATCTTCAAGCTGCTTGACTGGCTGTTCCGCCAGATCGGAAATTTCGGCGTCGCGATCATGCTGCTCACCGTCATCATTCGCGGTCTGATGTTCCCGATTGCGCAGCGTCAGTTCCATTCGATGGCGCAGATGCGCCTCGTCCAGCCCAAGATGAAGGCGCTGCAGGAACGCCACAAGGACGACAAGCCGAAGATGCAGCAGGAGCTGATGAAGCTCTACAAGGACGAAAAGATCAATCCGCTCGCCGGCTGTCTGCCCATCGTCATCCAGATTCCGATCTTCTATGCGCTCTACAAGGTGCTGATGCTGACGATCGAAATGCGGCACCAGCCCTTCGCATTGTGGATTCGCGACCTGTCGGCGCCCGATCCGCTCCACTTCCTCAACCTCTTCGGCCTGCTGCCCTTCACGCCGCCGTCGCTGCTCGCGCTCGGGCCGCTCGCGCTGCTCCTGGGCATCACCATGTTCCTGCAGTTCCGCCTCAATCCGCAGGCGACCGATCCGGTGCAGCAACAGGTGTTCAAGATCATGCCATGGATGTTCATGTTCATCATGGCGCCCTTCGCGGCGGGCCTGCTGCTTTACTGGATCACCAACAACTGCCTGTCGATCGCGCAGCAGCAGTGGATGTATCGCAAATTCCCGCAACTCCGGGCGGCGCCGGTAAAGTGAGCGAGATCGATCCGGCGGCCGAAGATCGCGGCGAACGCGCCCGCAAGCTGTTTGCGGGTCCGATCGCCTTTCTGAAATCGGCGCCCGCACTTCAGCATCTGCCTGCGCCGAGCGTCCCCGAGATTGCCTTTGCCGGCCGCTCGAACGTCGGCAAATCGTCGCTGCTCAACGCGCTGACCAATCGCAACGGGCTTGCACGCACCTCGGTTACGCCCGGGCGCACGCAGGAACTCAACTATTTCGACGTCGGCAATCCCCTCGTGTTCCGCCTTGTCGACATGCCGGGTTACGGCTTTGCGAAGGCGCCCAAGGATGTCGTCAAGAAGTGGCGCTTTCTGGTCAACGACTATCTGCGCGGGCGCCAGGTGCTCAAACGGACGCTGGTGCTGATCGACAGCCGGCACGGCTTCAAGGATGTCGACCGCGAGGTGCTCGAAATGCTCGACACCGCTGCGGTCAGCTACCGTGTCGTGCTGACCAAGGCCGACAAGATCAAGGCGAGCGAACTCGCCGCGGTACACGCCGCCACCGAGATAGAGGCCCGCAAACATCCCGCCGCGCACCCCGAGGTGATCGTGACGAGCAGCGAAAAGGGCATGGGCATCGCCGAGCTGCGCACCGCGGTGCTGGAGGCGGCGGAGAGTTGACGAAATGTTTCCCCTCCCGCAAGCGGGAGGGGCAGCGAGACTTGCGAGCTTGCTCGCTAGTCGCAGCGGGGTGGGTGATTTCGCGACCGAAGCTCGTTCCGCTCGCGCCCACCCCTGGCCCCTCCCGCAAGCGGGAGGGGAATATGGAGACCGCATGAAACTCTTCATCGGGAACAAGGCCTATTCGAGCTGGAGCCTGCGCGGCTGGCTCGCCGCCCGGCACAGCGGTCTGCCGTTCGAGGAAGTCACCGTTCCGCTCTATGACGAGGACTGGAATCGCCGCCGCGAAGGCGACGAATTCGCGCCGTCGGGCGGCAAGGTGCCGATCCTGTGGGACGGCAACGATATCGTCGTCTGGGACAGTCTGGCGATCATCGACTATCTCAACGAAAAAACGGGCGGCGCCCGCGGCTATTGGCCCGCCGACATGGCGGCGCGCGCAATGGCGCGGTCGATGGCGGCCGAAATGCACGCCAGCTTCTCGGCGCTGCGCCGCCACCACAGCATGAACATCCGCCGCATCTACCCCGCCGCGGAGCTGTTACCCGAGGTGCAGGCCGACGTCGTCCGCATCCTCCAGATTTGGGCCGAGGCGCGCGCGCGGTTCGGGGGCGAGGGTGATTATCTGTTCGGCGACTGGTCGGCCGCCGACATGATGTTCGCGCCGGTCGTGACGCGCTTCATCACCTATTCGATCCCGTTGCCGCGCTTTGCCCTGCCTTATTGCCAGGCGGTCGTCAGCCATCCGCATATGCAGGAATGGATCGGCGGCGCGCAGGCCGAAGACTGGGTCATCGAGCAGTTCGAAGGCGCGCAGCAGGACTGACGCACCGACCCGGCAGCGCGCTCAGAAACTCTGCTCGTCGTAGATTTTCGACAGGTCGTGATGCCAGGCACCCTCGTACCGGTCGAGCAGGTCGTGGGCGGGCGATTTGCCGCTCTTGGCGATACGCCGCAGCGGTTCGAGGAAGCCGACCTCGTTGTCGCCCATCGAATTGACCTCGCCCCGCGCCGCCAGGCCTGCGGCCGCGATGTCGAGGACGCGGTGCGCAAGTTCGCCGAGCGTCCCGCCGCCGGGTGCCGGCGCGTCGAGGCCCTCGCTGGGCACCGCATCGCGCAGCGCCTGCTGCTCTTCGATGCTCCAGCCCTTGACCAGATCCCATGCGGCATCGAGCGCTTGGCTGTCGTAGAGCAGCCCGACCCAGAGTGCAGGCAATGCGCAGATGCGGTTCCACGGGCCGCCGTCGGCGCCGCGCATTTCGAGGAAGCTCTTCAAACGCACTTCGGGAAAGGCGGTCGAGAGATGGTCGTTCCAGTCGGAAAGCCGCGGCAGTTCGCCCGGCAGGACCGACAGCTCACCCTTCATGAAATCGCGGAAGCTGAGGCCCGCGGCGTCGATATATTGGCCGTCGCGGAAGACGAAATACATCGGCACGTCGAGCATGTAATCGACATAGCGTTCATAGCCGAAGCCATCCTCGAACACGAAGGGCAGCATACCGGTGCGCGCCGGATCGGTATCGGTCCAGATATGGCTCCGGTACGACATGAAGCCGTTGGGGCGGCCCTCGGTAAAGGGCGAGGAAGCAAAGAGCGCGGTCGCGAGCGGCTGAAGCGCGAGGCTCACCCGGAACTTCTGCACCATGTCGGCTTCGCTCGCATAGTCGAGGTTGGTCTGGATGGTGCAGGTGCGCAGCATCATGTCGAGCCCCATGCTGCCGACGCGCGGCATATGGTTGAGCATGATCTTGTAGCGGCCCTTGGGCATGATGGGCAGTTCGGCGCGCGTCTTGTCGGGCCACATGCCGACGCCGAGGAACCCGAGCCCGAGTTCGGCGCCGACTTCCTTGACCTGCTTCAGGTGGCGGCCGGTTTCGGCGCAGGTCTGGTGCAGATTTTCGAGCGGCGCGCCCGACAGCTCGAGCTGGCCCGCGGGTTCGAGGCTGACGGTGCCGTCGCTGCCCGCGAGCGCGATGACATGACCGCCCTCGATCACCGGCTCCCAGCCGAAGCGCGTGAGCGCCATCAGAAGGTCGCGGATGCCGCCGGGTTCGTCGTAGCTCGGCGCCCGGTGATCGCTGGTGCGATAGACGAATTTCTCGTGCTCGGTGCCGATCCGCCACCGCTCCTTGGGCTTTTCGCCCTTGATCATGGGGGCCGCGAGCTGGTCGCGGCTTTCGATGATGGGATCGTTTTGATCTGAAACCTGCCGCGTGCTCATGGCAGCGCATGTAAGCGGCCTCGCGGCATCTTGGAAGGGGTCAGTTGAGGGTTACGTCGAAGACCGTTGCAAAGGCGCTGCCGGGGCCAAGTGCCGCGGTCGAGGCCGACACCGTTGTCCCCGCGATTGCGGCGCCGAACGGGTCGCTTTCGTCGGCCCCCGTGGCATTGTCGTCTTCCACGGTCGTCGCCCCGGCACAGCTTGTGCCGCTGCGCAGCGAACCGGGAACGAAGCTGGTCGTCGCGGGCAGCGGGTCGGCGACGTAGATCGCCGTCGCGGTCGCGCTGCCACCGTTGGTGACCAGCAGGCAATAGCGCATGGTGGCGCCGGGAATCGCCTTGGGATTGGTCGTGCCGTTGACCGGATCGCTGACGATGCTGCTTGTCTTCGCGATCAGCAGATTGGCGACCGGACGGCAGAAATTGATGTCGTGAATCGCCATGCCCTGCTGCCCCGGATTCGCCGGGGCAAGGCTGTGGCTGCCATATTCGATGGTGATGGTGTCGACCGGCGCGGCAAAGGTGACGACGACATTGCCGTTGGCGCTGCCGTCGGCGGAGGTCGCGTCGCCATAGGCGCTGTTGCCGACGACATAATTGGCGACGCCGTTGGTCAGCGTTGGATAGATGGTGGTGCCATTAAAGCTGCCGGTGACGGTCACGCGGTCGGCGAACTGGCCCGAGGCATAATCGATGTCGAACAGCGTGAATTGCGCGCCCGGCGCCGCGGTCGGCAGGCTGATCGTCGAGGTGACGACGCCCGCCTGGCTTGTGAAGTCGACGATCTCGAAGATCGAATATTGCGCAGGCGATAGTCCGCCACCGACGACATTCTGCCGTGTCGGCGACTGGCCGCCATAAGTGGCGTTGCTCAGAAAGCTGCCGCCGCTGATCGCGATGTTGAAGTTCATCGTCCCGATGGCGGTCAGTGCATAGCTGCCGCTCGTCGTGCCGGCAGACCAGCTCACGCTGTCCCAATCGTGCAGCGTCGATCCGGCCGGGCAGATCAGCACCGGCGCCACGCCCGCGACGCGGCTGCCCGAGACGGTGAAACTGGCTGCGGCATAATCATCTTCGCCGGTCGCGCCATTGCCCGGCGTCGAATCGATGTCGGGTGCCGAGGAGGCGGTGATTTCGGCGCTGTTGAGGATCGTCGCACCCGATGTCGCATTGACCGTCCCGCTGATCGTCAACGTGCGTGTCGCACCCGGCGGGACGCTGCCGACCGTCCAGACGCCGGTCGAACTGTTATAGCTGCCGAATCCGGTCGCGTTCGTGAAGCTGAAGCCCGCGGGCAGCGTATCGAGCACGGTCACGCCGGTCGCGGTCGCCGGCGATCCGCTCGCATTGGTGACGGCCAGCGTATAGCTGATGCTCGATCCCGTCGCCGGGGCCGCGCTGCTGACGCTCTTGGTCAGCGACAGATCGGCATAGTTGGCGGGCAGGCTGGTCAGATAGAGGTCGGCGCGGACGAAGTTGCCGTTGTCCGCCTGCGGATATTGATCGCAGATCTCGAGCCGCCAGCTGCCTTGCGCATTTTCGCCGTTGAATGCCGACAGCGGCGAATTGGGGCTGAAGTCGTTCTGATAGGGCGGCGCGCTGGTCGAATGGGTTACGGTATTGCCGTCGGTGTTGACCGTCTGGACGCCGCCGTCGTTCAGCCGCACGTTGAAATTGTCGCCCGAAATATTGTTGGTGTCGCCGTTGACAAGCTGGACCCGCGTGCCCGCCGGCGATTGCAATGTGATCCTGAGGTCGCCGCGCCACGTATGGGTTGCGAGGACGCCAAGATCGACGTCACCGACGATGAAGCTGCTCGATACCGTGAAATTGCGGACGAGCGGCGACGAGCAGGGGGTGCCGCTGTTGATCGCGCCGCCGGTCGTGTTGCTGTATGTCGTGGTGGTCTGCGCATGGGCAGCGGGTGCAACGACGAGCGCCATCGCCAGCCACAGGAGCATGGTCCATGCCCTGATCGGCAGCGTCCGCTGGCCCCCACGCCAGCGTCCTCGGCTTTGGTCCCGCCGTTGCATGGCGACCCTCTGCCCGCGACATCCCTAATTTGGAGTTAATAACTGCCAGTTTGGCTGCATTCTTGTTTCAATATGAAACAGCTTCTAACCGCCGCGCCAGTCGCCATGTTGCGCCATCCATAGCGCCGTTGCTGCAATCGCGGCGGTTTCGGCCCGCAGGATGCGCGGTCCGAGCGCGATACGCTTCACGGCATCATGGTCGATCAGCATCGCGCGTTCGCGGTCGGTGAAACCGCCTTCGGGGCCGGTCAGAATGGCAGCGGGGGCGGGGGCCGTGACCGTAGCGAGCGGAGCCCCGCCAGCTTCGTCGGCGAAGAGTAGCGTGCGACCGGCCGGCCAGTCTTTCAGCAGCTGCGGCAGTTTGACCGGATCGGCGAGGTCGGGGAGCGCGGTCCGGCCGCATTGTTCGCAGGCCTCGACAATCTGTGCGGCGAGCCGTTCCTGTTTGACGCGCTCGACGATCGTGCGTTCGGTAATGACGGGCTGGAGCCGCGCGACGCCGAGCTCGGTTGCCTTTTCGATGATCCAGTCGAGTCGCGCCTTTTTCACCGGCGCGAAGCAGAGCCAAAGATCGGGAACGCGTTCGATCGGGCGCATCTGGTGTTCGATGCGGATCGAAAGCGTCCGCCTCGACGCTTCGGCGACCGCGCCGAGCCACTCGCCGCTGCGATTGTCGAACAGTAGCAGCGGATCGCCCGGTTTCGCGCGCATGACGTTAAGCAGATAATGGGCCGCCGCTCCGTCGAGCGCCACCATTGCGCCGGCGACAAGCGGCGTGTCGGTAAAGAGTCGGGGCGTGCTGGCGGGCGGCCAGGCAGGTGTCGCGGGCATGGCTGGGCGATAGCAGAGGCGGAATCTTCGCGCATCTTTTGCTTTGCGTGGGCCCGATTGTTCCGTTTCGGGCCAGAATCCCCGAAAAACCGCCATTCCCGGTCAGGCCGATTAGCGATTTGGTAAGCAGTTTCCCCCTAGGTGCAAGGCTACCAGCCGCGCATCTGGTGGGTCGCGCGGCCGGGCCAAGAGGGGTTTTAGACCATGCGAGGGACCGTTTTCAGCCGCCTGCGGGCCGGCATCTCGACCATCTGCCGCGATACGCGCGGCAACACGATGATGCTGACGGCGGGCGCGCTCGTTCCGATCGTCGCGCTGGTGGGGTCGGGCGTCGATATCGGCCGCGCCTATATGGCCGAGCTTCGCCTGCAACAGGCGTGCGACGCGGGCGTGCTCGCGGGACGCCGCGCGATGCAGGGCGGCGACTATGATTCGAACGCCGAAGGCGAAGCGAACAAGATGTTCGCCTTCAACTTCCCGTCGGGCATGTACGCGAGCAGCGGCGTCGATTTCAAATCGAAGGCGCAGGGGACGTCGAACGTCGTCGGCGAAGCCAAGGTTACGCTGCCCACCGATATCATGAAGATATTCGGGACCAAGCAATTCGACCTTGCGGTCAACTGCACGGCGAAGCTCGAAATCTCGAACGCCGACATCATGATGGTGCTCGACGTTACCGGATCGATGGCAACAACCAATTCGGGCGACACGGTCAACCGCATCAGCGCGCTCAAGACCGCGACGATGAACTTCTTCGATACGCTGACCACCGCCGATATCGGCGACGGCCGTCTGCGTTTCGGCGTCGTCCCCTACAGCTCGAGCGCCAATGTCGGCCAGATTCTCTACGCGAAGAATCCCGACTGGCTGTCGAACAACGTCTTGCTGCCGTCGCGCACGCCGATCTTCAAGATAACCTATGGCAACGGCCAGACCGTCGAGAACTCCTCGTCGACTGGGAACATTACCTACAGCGGCTGGTCGAATGTGAGCACCGTGAGCGGTCAGAACAGCAGCAGTTGCGGAAATCTGACGCCGCCTGCCGATACGACACCTTCCCCGAGCGGATCGCCGGTGGTCAACCAGACCGGTCAGACCTTCGACAGCAATGGCAACCGCGTTACCACAAACAATAATTCTCAGACCTACACCTATTATAATTATCAATATGTGTGGTCGAGCAGCAGATGCCGCCTGCAAAGCCGGGTCGCGACCTATACGCGCACCTCTTCGACGACGACGACCGAGACACCGATCCAGACATTCGACAGCAAATATCGCTACGAAGATCGCGTTTTCGATGTCACGCAGGCGAAGGCGGGCTCGGCGATCGTCACCGACACGGGCGACAGCGGTACCAACTATTCGGCCACCTGGGGCGGATGCGTAATGGAGCGCGAAACCGTCGCCTTCGGTCCGACGCAGACCGCGCCGGCGGGCGCCCGCGACATGGATGTCGACAGCGCGCCGACGAGCGACGACGGGACCAAGTGGAAAGTGCTGATTCCCGAAATCGCTTTCCCGCGCGCCAAGAATCCGTCGTCGTCGGGTACGACGAGTTCGCTCAACGTCAGCAGCAGCAGCGTGTCGAGCGACAGCACGTCGGGCGGCAGCTGGCAGCGTTACTCCAAATATTGGAGCAGCGGCTGGGGCGTCTGCCCCGCGCCGTCGATGAAGCTGACGACGATGACGGCGAGCGACCGTTCCAGCTTCAACACCTATATCAACGCCTTGCAGCCCGTCGGCGGTACCTATCATGATTCGGGCATGGTCTGGGGCATCCGCCTCTTGTCGCCCGACGGCATGTTCGCCGACGAAAATGCCGAAGCGCCGAACAAGCGCCCGATCAGCCGCCATATCGTCTTCATGACCGACGGCGACATGTCGGCGAATATGGGGAATTTGAGCTTCCAGGGCTATGAATGGACGATGCAGCGTGTCGGCGGGACGAGCGACAGCAATCTGACCGACCGGCACAACAACCGCTTCCTCCAGCTTTGCGAAAAGGCGAAGGCGAAGAATATCACCATCTGGGTGGTCGGCTTCGGCACCTCGCTGAACTCGCAGCTCACGACCTGTGCGACGCCGGGGAAGGCCTATGAAGCCGCCAACGCTTCGCAGCTCAACGACAATTTTCAGGCGATCGCACGCCAGATTTCGAAGCTGAGGCTCTCGCAATGATCCGGATACCGTCGCTCCTCCGCCGCCTCCGCCGCCACCAGCGCGGCACGGCGATCCTGGAATTCGCGCTGATCGCGCCGGTCTTCATCCTGCTGTTGATGGGCCTGTTCGATTATACGTGGCAGATGTACGCCAAGCAGGTGCTGCAGGGCGCCGTCAGCAACGCGGCGCGGGCCTCGACGCTTGAATCGGCGGCATCGAGCCAGACGCTCATCGACGCGGCGGTGCGCGATCAGGTTCAGAATGTCTTTCCCGGCGCCCCGGTGACCTTCACCCGCAAATCCTATGAAAGCTTCAACGACGTCGGCAAGCCCGAACCCTTCACCGATGCCAACAACAACAACCGCTATGATTCGGGCGAATGTTTCGAAGATCGCAACGGCAACAATAGTTGGGATGCCGATCAGGGCGCGAACGGCAACGGCGGCGCCGAGGATGTCGTGCTCTATACCGCGAAGATGAAGTTCGAACGCATTTTGCCGGTGTGGCGCATGCTCGGCCAACCCCCGGAAACCTATCTCTACGCGACGACCGTGCTCCGCAACCAGCCGTATAACGTCAACACCGTGACGAGTAAGGTGATATGCAACTGATCCGCATCCTTGCCCACGCCCGGCGCCGTACCGCCCGGCTGGTGCGCTTCGCGCGCGACGACAAGGCCGTCGTGCTCATCGAAACCGCCTTCACGATGCCGCTGCTGATCTTTCTCGGCTTCGGGGGGCTGGAGATCGCCAATCTGACGCTGGCGAACACGCGCATCAGCCAGGTGGCGCTGAGCGCCGCCGATAACGCATCGCGTATCGCCTATGGCAGCGACCTGTCGCTGCCGCGGGTGCGCGAAGTCGATATCAACGAGGTTTTCGCAGGCGTCGAGGAGCAGTCGCGCGGGCTGGACTTCAAGGCCCACGGCCGCATCATCCTGTCGAGCCTTGAGCGCAATTCGAGCGGCGGCCAGTGGATCCACTGGCAACGCTGCTATGGGAATTATCCGGTGAATTCGGCCTATGGGCTGCAAGGGACCGGTAAGACGGGCACCGCATTCAAAGGGATGGGCAAGACCGGAGCGGAAGTCACCGCAGCGACCGGGACCGCCGTGATGTTCGTCGAAGTCACTTATGAATATCAGCCGCTTGCCTTTGCCGCCTGGCTCGGGCCGCGCGTCATCCGCACGACCGCAGCCTTCAATATCCGCGAAGGTCGCGACCTGCAGGGTCCGACGGGCGGCGACGGTGTCTATAATCCGTCGCCCGCGGCCACGAAAATGACCTGCACCTGATCGACCGGGGCACGGCCGGACGCCGATGCCCCATTTATTGTCGCCGCGCCGCCTGCTATCGCGCGGGCGGCGATGACAGCGACGCATACCCCCGACAGCCAGCATCAGGGCTTTCTGGCGATCCTGCCCGCAGGCATGCGCCCCTATGCGCTGCTTGCGCGCTTCGACCGGCCGATCGGCTGGTGGCTGCTCTACTGGCCCTGCGCATGGGGACTGGCGCTGGCGGGCGGGGCCTGGTCGCATTGGCCGCTACTGCTGTGGATGCTGCTCGGCGCGATCGTGATGCGCGGCGCGGGCTGCGTCTATAACGACATCGTCGACCGCGATCTCGACGCGAAGGTAGCGCGCACCGCGGTGCGTCCGGTCGCGAGCGGCGAAGTGTCGGTGCGCAACGCCCTGATGTGGACATTGCTGCTGTCGATGATCGGGCTCGTCGTGCTGCTGCGTCTGCCCCTGCCGGCGCAGATCGTCGCGGTGGCGAGTCTCGCGCTGGTCGCCGCCTATCCCTTCATGAAGCGGATTACCTGGTGGCCCCAGGCATGGCTTGGCCTTGTCTTCAGTTGGGGGGCGCTCGTCGGCTGGATCGCGGTCGGCGGCGGCGCGAACGATCAAGGCGGGCTGGCGCTGCCCTTCCTCTATGCGGGAACGATCGCCTGGGTGATCGGCTATGATACCATCTACGCGCTTCAGGATATCGAGGATGACGCGCTCGTCGGCGTGAAATCGAGCGCGCGCGCGATGGGACGGCATGTCAAGGCCGGCGTCGCGCTCTGCTACGTTGTGGCGCTCGGCGGCTGGGCGGGTGCGCTCTGGAATGTTCGTCCCGATGCCCTTGTGCTTGTCGCCCTGATCCCCGCCGCGCTGCACCTGACGGGGCAGGTCGTCACGCTCGACCCCGACAATGGCGCCGACGCGCTCGCCAAATTCCGCAGCAATCGTTTTTTGGGGCTGCTGGTCTTCGCGGCGATGCTGGTGGTCGGCAGCGCGCCCTGACGCGGGCGCCTATTCGGCCGCAAGCAGTTCTTCGGCGCCGCCAAGGTCGACCGAGACGAGGCGGCTGACGCCCTTTTCTACCATCGTCACCCCAAACAGGCGATGCATGCGCGCCATCGTCACCGCGTTGTGGGTGACGATCAGATAGCGGGTCTTCGTCTCGCGCGTCATCCGGTCGAGCAGGTCGCAGAAGCGTTCGATATTGGCATCATCGAGCGGCGCATCGACTTCGTCGAGGACGCAGATCGGCGCCGGATTGGTCAGGAAAAGGCCGAAGATCAGCGCGACGGCGGTCAGCGCCTGTTCGCCGCCCGAGAGCAGGGTCAGCGTGCCGAGGCGCTTGCCCGGCGGCTGCGCCATGATCTCCAGCCCGGCCTCGAGCGGATCGTCCGAATCGACGAGTTCGAGATGCGCCTGGCCACCGTTGAACAGCGTGGTGAAGAGGCGCTGGAAATGTTCGTTCACCGTCTCGAAGGCGGCGAGCAGGCGAACGCGGCCCTCGCGGTTGAGGTTGCCGATCGAGCCGCGCAGCCGGTTGACCGCTTGTTGCAGCTCCTCGATCTCGGCGGCGCTTCGTTCGCGCTCGATGTCGAGTTCGGCAAGCTCGTCGGCGGCGACGAGGTTGACCGGCCCCAGCCGCTCGCGTTCGCCGATCAGCCGGTCGTGCGCGACCGACTCGGCGCTTGCATCGTCGACGCCGTCACTCTCGAACCCGACCTTCTGCGGTAGCAAGGGGGGCGGACATTCGAAGCGCTCGCCCGACAGGCGCCCCATCTCGATGCGGCGCAGCTCGGCATTTTCGGAGCGTGCCACCGCGCCAGCGCGAGTCTCGCGCGCCGCGGCGACGCGCTCGCGGATCGTCGTCAGCGCCGCTTCGGCCTCGCGCAGCGCCGCTTCGGCTTCGCGCTCCTGGGCCTCTGCGGCGCCCACCTTGCCGCGCACCTCCGTCTGCCGGGCCGCCGCGGCTTCGCTATCGGCGGCGAGCTTTTCGGGCAGGCCCGCAAGCTTCGCGGCTTCGGTTGTCAGAGCTTCGGCGCGCTTGTCCATGTCGGTCACACGCCGTGCCGCTTCGCCCGCGCGCGCCTTCCAGCTCTTGATCTCGGCGCCCACGACCGCGTGTCGCTCGCTGAGGCCGGCAAGTGCGCGCTCATGATCGGCGAGCGCGTCGCGTGCGCCATTGGCGTCGCTGCGGGCGCGGTCGGTTGCACTTTCTTCACCCTCAAGCGCCGCGCGGGCGAGGCTGTCGTCGGGGAGCGCGGCGAGCGCCGCCTCCTTTGCGGTAAGGTCCGCAGCGGCGTCGCTCCCGGCCGCCGCAATTTCGGTGAGCCGACGGTCGAACAGCGCGGCGGCGTCGCGGTGTCGGTCGAGCGCGGCCTGCGCCTGATCGGCGGCACGCAGCGCAGTACGGCGTGCCTCGTCGGCGCTCGCGAGCGCGCTGCGCGCCGCGGCGGCGGCGTCGGTCCGTTCGGCAAGCTGCGTTGCCGCAGTATCGCGGCGATCCTGCAACTCCTGCACCCCGAGTTCGACTTGCGGGCGCTGCGCGGCGAGCGCGTCGAGGCGATTCTGCCGTTGCAGCCGCTCGGTCGCCGTCGCGCCGTCGCCGCGCGTGGCGAAACCATCCCAGCGGCGCATTACGCCGTCCAGGGTGACGAGCCGCTGGCCGACAGCGAGCGGCTGGCCCGTGTCGCGATCGGCAACCGCGATCTGCGCGAGCCGCCGCGCGAGTGCCGGGGGGGCCTGGACGAACGCCGCGAGTGGCTGCGTGCCTGCCGGCAGCGCCGGGTCGTTCTTTTCTGCATCGGCGCCGCCCCAGCTGCGCGCGGCGTCGCGGTCGGTCCCGGCGTCGAGATCGTCGCCGAGAGCGGCGGCGAGGGCCGCCTCGTGGCCCGGCGTCACGCGCAGCCGGTCGAGGATGCGGTCGTCGTCGGTGCGGGCGGCGGCGAGCGCGCGTTCGAGCGTTGCCGCCTCGCCGTCAAGCGCGGCGAGCGCGGCGCGTGCTTCGGCAAGACCGGCATCGATTGCGCCAAGATCGGCCGCGATCGCTTCGCGGTCGGCCTCGGCCTCGTGCAGCGCGCTTTCCGCGGCAGCTATCGCCGCTTCGGCCTGTTGGGCGCTGCGGGCGCTTTCGGCCTGCGTCGCGGCGAGTGCGGCGCTGTGGCCCAACGCGGCGATTTCGGCCTCGACCCGCTGACGGTCGCCGGCGATACGCCGGACGGCGGCTTCGGCCGTGTCGCGCGCCGACACCGCGATGCGGCGATCGGCGGCTTCGCTCGCCGCCTTCGCCCGTGCCTGCGCGAGCGCGACCTCGGCATCGCGGAGGCGTGCCTGCGCAGCCTGATGCGCCTCGACCAGCGCCGCCTTGCCCGCGTCGTGCGCGGCAATGTCCTGCGTGAGACGCTTCGCCTCGGCGTCGAGCGCGGTCAGGGCGGCATGGGCGTCGCGCGCCAATTCGCCCTCGCGCGCCCGGTCTTGGGCCACCCGCGCCTGCTGCGCCGTCAGATCGTCGAGCCGTTGCCGCGCGGCACGTTCCTCGCCCTGCAGGCGGACAAGCGTCGCGGTCGCCTCGGCGAGCGCATCGCGCTGTGCCTGTGCCTCGGCGCGCGCGCTACCGACGCGCGTCGCCACTTCGACCTGCGCGGCGGAAACGGTTTCGAGTTCGGTCTGCGCGGCCTTCACGGCAGCTTCGGCGGCATCGGCGTCGCGGCGCGCCTGATCGGCGGCGGCGGCGGCATCGCGCCAGCGCGCGTAGATCAGCCGTCCTTCGGCGATACGGATATCGTCGCTGAGCTTGCGATATTTTTCCGCCGCCCGCGCCTGACGGCGCAGCGCATTTGCGCGCACTTCCATGTCGGCGACGATTTCGGACAGGCGATTGAGGTTGGTTTCGGTCGCGCGCAGCTTTTGCTCGGCATCCTTGCGGCGGACGTGCAAGCCGGCGATCCCCGCCGCTTCTTCCAGCATCGCGCGGCGGTCGGTTGGCTTGGCGGCTATGACGTTCGCGATCTTGCCCTGACTGACGAGGGCGGGGCTGTGCGCGCCAGTTGCGGCGTCGGCAAAGATCAGCGCGACATCCTTGGCGCGCACGTCGCGCCCATTGGCGCGATAGGCGCTGCCCGCGCCGCGTTCGATACGGCGGATGATCTCGAGTTCATGCCCTTCGCTCGCGTCGGACAGGCCCGCGACGACATTGCCTTGGGTATCGCAATGGATGGCCACCTCGGCAAAATCGCGCGGCGGGCGCTGCGATGTGCCGGCGAAGATCACATCCTCCATCCCGCCGCCGCGCATGGATTTGGGGCTCGATTCGCCCATCACCCAGCGGATCGCTTCGAGCAGGTTCGATTTGCCGCAGCCGTTCGGACCGACGACGCCGGTCAGCCCGGGTTCGATCCGCAATTCGGTTGGCTCGACGAAGCTTTTGAAACCGGTCAGGCGCAGGCGTCTTATCTGCACGAAGCCACCTCGTGCAGGTCAGCGAATCGGAGCCGGTGCAACCTTGCTGTCACATATCCCCCTGGCACCGTCATGGCGCGTGGGCGGTCGAGTCGCAAGGGGTGCCGCCCTCCCCGCCGCGCGCGGCGGGGAGGGGTATCGTCTTTAGCGGGCGCCCATGGTGCGCAGGCGGTCGCGCAGCGGGCCCCAGGTGGTGATGCCCTCGGCGACCTGGCCGTTGATGACGAAGGTCGGCGTGCCCTGGATCTTGAACTGTTCGATGCCCTTGTTGGTCATCTGCTCAAGCTTGCTGATGTTGTCGACGTTCGACAGGCAGGCGTTGATCTGGTCGGCGGTTACGCCGCGCGACTGGAAGAATTCTTCGAGCTTCCAGGCTTTGGCGAGCGCGGGAAAGCGCTGCGCGGGGGGCAGCGCCATCGCGGCTTCGCCGCCCTTGGGATTGGCCTGCGCGCCGGCGAACAGTTCGGCTTGCGAGGCAAAGACATTTTCCTGCAGCGGGAAATAGCGATCGACCGGGCCGCAATGCACGACTGCCGCGGCCATCGCGTCGAGCGGGTCGCGGATAAAGTTGCGCACTTCCAGGCTGACACGGCCGCTGTCGATGAAGTCGCGCTTGATCTCTTCGTGGCTTTCCTTCGAGAAATCGGCGCAGTGCGAGCAGGTCAGCGACGCATATTCGATGATCTTGATCGGCGCGTCGGGGTTGCCCATCAGATAGCCGCCCTCGGCGGTCTTGGTGACCGTTGTCGACCATTGCTGGCCCGCGGGCGCCGCGACCTTGGCGACGACCGCCTGTTCCTTCGACTGGTCGGTCGTGCCCTTGCCGCAGCCGGCGAGCGCAAGGGCGCCGATCGAGGCGAGAAGGATGGGGCGAAGGGGCAATCTGGTCATTGGGGATAGTCTCCGGATAATTCGCGTGAACGGGCTTTTACGAGGCCTTCAGCGCCGCGTCGAGTTGCGTTTTGATCGCGGACCAGACGGTCACGTCGGTGTGGCGTCCATTGATGAAAAAGGCCGGCGTGCCGCGTACATGGTCGGCACCCAGCCCGATATTGGTCATGCCTTCGAGTTCGGCGCGCGTGACCTCGCTATCGAAACACGCGTTCATCTGCGCCTGGGTGTAGCCGCGTTTCGCCATCAGCGCGCCGAGGCCGGTGTCGGCCGCGATCTTGCGCGCGCGTTCGCTCTCGGTGCCGACATACCAGCTCTTGACCATGGCTTCGGGCGCCTTTTGCACCTTCGTCAGCCAGACCGGCTGCGCCATGAAGATGGCGTGGTGGTTGGCCGCGAAGGCCTTGGCGCCGCCGCAGCGCGCCAGCAGCGCTGCGGTCAGGTCGACCGGGTCGCGGACGAGGTTGCGATATTCGAAGACCACCAGCCCCTTGTCGATATATTGGGCCTTGAGCGGGACGTCGCCGTCGCGCGCAAATTCGCCGCAGTGGGTGCACGTATAGCTGAAATATTCGACCAGACGCACCTTGGCGGCGGGGTTTCCGACGATATAGGCACCGATCGCGCTGGTGCTGATCTTCGACGACCAGGCCGGCGCCGGAGCGGCGGGCGCTGCGGCGACCAGCGACAGCGCGGCAATCGACAGGGCGCCGATGGCGGTGCGGCGGGACAGGGTGCGACCGGATATCTTGGGCATGGACGTGCCGTCTTCCTTCAACTGATGCGCGGGAGTTTCGGCGCGCTGGCAAGTCCGGCGGCCATGCGTTCGAGCACGGTCCTGAGTTCCGGATCGCCGATGTCGCGCAGGCTATCCCCCAGTTCAGCGGGTACCGGCTTCAGCATTGCCGGCTGCTGAACGGGGGCGGGGGCGGGCGTGACCTGACCATGCGTCATGCGGACGCTTGCGATCGCGGCATAGCCGAAGAAGCGATTGACCGCCGCGACGATATCGGGGGCGACATGCTGCAGCATGGGTGCATGCGCGCCGCTGATCGTCAGGTGCAGCGTTCCGCCCGCCTTTTGTCCGGCGGGAAAGCGGATCATCGCAGGCTGGGTGACATCGGCGAGCCGGTCGCCGACGATTTCGCGCCAGCGGCTGACGACCGACGACTGGATGAAGCCGAATTTGCGAAAGGCGGTCCGGCCGATTTCGGGAACCATATCGGCGATCGCGCGCGCCTCGCCGCCGCGCGGCCGCTCATAGCTGCGCGCCGGCGCCTTACTGGCAGCCTTCTTCGCGCGCGCTTTAGGGGGCTTGTCGCCGTCGCTGGAGCCTGCTTTCGCCATCGCCGCCGCCATGCCATAGGCGGGGGGTGAGCGTCCAGATGCCAGACCCCGATATCGCGGCCGACGCGGATTTCGCGCCGCGGCTGCTCGCCTGGTACGACCATGCGGCGCGCATCCTCCCCTGGCGTATCGCGCCAGGGAGCGGGGTGACGCCCGATCCCTACCGCATCTGGCTCGCCGAAGTGATGCTGCAACAGACGACCGTTGCTGCCGTCGCAGGCTATTTCGCCCGATTTACCGAGCGTTGGCCGAACGTCGCCGATCTCGCGGCGGCCGACGACGCGGACGTCATGGCGGCGTGGGCGGGCCTCGGATATTATGCCCGTGCGCGGAATCTGCTCGCCTGCGCGCGCGCGGTGGTCGCCGATCATGACGGTCTTTTTCCGGACAGCGAGACCGGGTTGCGCACCTTGCCGGGCGTCGGCGATTACACCGCGGCGGCGGTTGCGGCGATCGCCTTCGGCCGCCCCGCGGTCGTCGTCGATGCCAATATCGAGCGGGTGATTGCGCGCCACCGGCTGATCAAGACGCCGTTGCCGGCCGCAAAGCGCGCGATCCGTGCCGCGCTGGCGCCGCTCGTTCCGCGCGATCGCCCCGGCGACTTCGCGCAGGCGCTCATGGATCTGGGCGCTACGATCTGCACGCCGCGCAGCCCCGCCTGCACCCGCTGTCCTGTCGCCGCCGACTGCGCCGCATTTGCGGCCGGCACCGCCGAATCATTGCCGGCCAAGCCGGCTAAAAAGGCGAAGCCGCAGCGCCACGGACGCGCCTGGTGGATCGAATCGGATGCGCGGCTGTGGCTGGTACGGCGCCCCGACAAGGGGATGCTCGGCGGGATGCGGGCATTGCCCGGCGGCGCGTGGGACGAGCCGCCCGCTTCGGATGACGGAGCCGTCTCCGTGCGGCACGGCTTCACCCATTTCGACCTCACATTGACGCTCGTCCGGCGCGGAGTCGAGGATGCCGCAGGGGAAGGTGAATGGTGGCCGATTTCGGCGCTTGACGCGGCGGGTCTGCCGACGCTGTATCGCAAACTGGTCGACAAGATGCGGGAGAGTGACCGATGACGATGATGATTTCGCGCCGCGCGCTGCTCGGCAGCCTGGCGCTGGGGGGCAGCGCGTCGCTGTTGCCGCGCGCGGCCTTCGCCTGGACCAATGCCGAGGCGCTCTATCCGGCGACCTACGCCTTCATCAAGGGATTCGTGGACCGCCGCGAACTCGCCGGCGCTATCGCTGCGATCGGCAAGGATCAGGCGCCGCCCGACTATCTGGGCGCAGGCAAGCAGGCGATGGATTCGCAGCGCGCTGTGGCTCCGGACACGATCTGGCGCCTCTATTCGATGACCAAGCCCGTCACCGGCATGGCGGCCATGCTGCTGATCGAGGACGGCAAGATGACGCTGGATCAGCCGATTGCCGATTTCCTGCCGGCCTTCGCGTCGATGAAGGTACAGAACACCCCCGACGGGTCGATCACCGACGTGCACCCCGCCAAGGGGCCGATCACGGTCCGCCAACTCCTCACCCACACCGCCGGGCTCGGCTACAATATTGTCCAGAAGGGGCCGCTGCGCGACGCCTATAACGAGGCGGGGATATTGGGCGGGCAGGTCAGCCGTCTGCCGATTCCGGGCTTCCCGCCGACCACCCCCGCGCCGAGCCTGGAGGTTTTCGCCGACCGGCTCGCGACGCTTCCGCTCGTCTATGATCCCGGCACCCGCTGGAGCTATTCGGTCGGGCTCGACCTGATGGGCCGCGTGATCGAGGTGGTCTCGGGTCAGCCCTTCGACGCCTTTCTGAAGGCGCGCATTTTCGATCCGCTGGGGATGGCGAGCACCGGTTTTCGCGTCACCGGCGACCAAGAAGCGCGGCTGTCGACCAACTATGCGCCGCTGGGCGGCGTGCTGCTGCCGATCGACCCCGCGACGAGCTCGATCTACCTCGACCCGCCGCCGATACCCTATGGCGGCGGCGGTCTCGTTTCGACGGCGCGCGATTACGACCGGTTCCTCGCCATGCTGCTCGGCGAGGGTGAAACCGGCGGCGTGCGGATCATGAAGCCCGAAACTGCGCGGCTCGGCATGTCGAATCTGCTCGCCGATTCGGTCGATCGCAAGAACACCTTCATCGACGGTGAGGGCTTTGGCGCTGGCGGCCGCGTGTCGCTCGCCGGATCGCCGACCGGCGAGGGCGTTTACGGCTGGGGCGGCGCAGCGGGCACCGTCGCCTTTGTCGATCGCCGCCGCGGCTATCGCGTCGGCGGCTATACCCAATATATGCCGTCGGAGGCGCTGCCCTTCCAGCGCGACTTCGGCAAGGCCTTCTACAAGGATGTGATGGCCTGATGCCGCTGCCGCTCGGCTTTACCGGGGCGCGGCTCGACCGCGCCGACCGCCTCCGCACCGATCCCGCCGCTTTCGCGGCAGCGATCGCCGATCCGCGCGCGACCTGCCTGCTGCTTGACGGCATCGATCCGGTGCCGGGCAGCGGCGGCGGGCTGATATGGGAAGCGCTTGATCCGGCCGACGAGCGTGCGCTGTTGCTGCTAGGGATCGACGATAGCGGCGCGCCGCGCTTCGTGCGCGAGGCGCATGCCGGCGCGCGCGTCGATGCGCGTTCGCGCACCGTGATGCGGCTGCTCCCGATGCTGTCGCCCGAAGAAGCGGCGCTCTATGGCGGCGCGCGCAGCCTCGTCGACTGGCACGCGCGCCACCGGTTCTGCGCCGTTTGCGGTTCGCCGACCGAATTGTTCCGGGGCGGCTGGGGTCGCCGCTGCGCCTCGTGCGGGGCGGAACATTTCCCGCGCGTGGACCCCGTTGTCATCATGCTCGCCGAATATGATGGCCGCGTGCTGCTCGGCCGCCAGCCCGGCTTCCCGCCGGGCTTCTTTTCGGCCCTCGCGGGCTTCGTCGAGCCGGGCGAATCGCTTGAAGAAGCGGTGGCGCGCGAATTGTTCGAGGAAGCGGGTATCGCCGTGTCCGATGTATCCTATGTGGCGAGCCAGCCCTGGCCTTTCCCCTCGTCGCTGATGATCGGATGCCGCGCGGTTGCGCGCGACGCCGCGTTGACGATCGACACCACCGAACTTGAAGCGGCGATGTGGGTCGACCGTGCGGAGGTGCGCGCGGCGCTCGCCGGCGACATGGGCGCGAGCTTCATGGCACCGCCGCCGCTGGCGATCGCGCGCTATCTGCTGGAGGATTGGGCGGCCTGAGCCTTAGAGGCGCTTGCCGGTGATGCGGCTGATTTCGCGCGCCACCATCGATTCGACCATCGCCGGCAGATTGGCGTCGAGCCATTGCTTGAGCATCGGCCGCATCGCGTCGACGACGACATCCTCGAGGCTGCGTCCCCCTGCGGGCACCGTCGCGGCGGCCGCGGCCGCGGCTGGCGCCATCGCTGCGGTGAGCGCTTCGAGCGACTGACGCGCGGCATCGGCGCTGGCAACCGACACCAGCTCTTCCTGCGCGGTCGCGGCGGCGGTGTCGTCAAGGGCCGATTCGGCGACGGCGTCGTCTTCCTCTTCGTTGAGGTCGAGAATATCCTCGCTCGGCGCTGGCGCACGCTGCGCGCGCGCGCCAGGGGCTTCGTCACGCGCGATGACGCGCCGGATCGACGACAAAATGTCTTCCATCGATGGCTCCCGCGACATGTCGCCCATGCTTGCCCCCTAAGTTCCGCCGGAAATACCGGTTAACCATGTTCATACCGGCGCGCGGGCGGGCTTGCCAAGCCTTATTGTTGGGGAAGCGGCTCCACGGCAGGCACGCTGGCATCGGCGGCGGGGACGCTGCGCGTATCGGTGGCCTGCTGCTGCGGCCTCGGATCGTCGGCCCAATCCCAGATCTGACCGCGAACACGGCGATAATTTACCGCCGGATCATAGAGCGCGCCGCCCTCGATACCCAGGTCGCGCGCTTCGGCCTTGCCCATAGCGGCGAGGACCGAGAAAGCCGCGACATAGCTGTTGCGCTTCGCCGAGACGAGCTGGACCTGCGCGTTCAGATATTCCTGTTCGGCATTCAATATGTCGAGGATCGAGCGCGTGCCGACGCTGTTTTCGGCGCGCACCCCCTCGAGCGACAGGGCATTGGCGCCCACCGCCTGCTCGGTCGCGGCAATGACGCGCTCGTTCGCCTGCCAAGCGGCATAGGCGCCGCGCGTCTGCGCGATCACGTCGCGTTCGGTGGCAACATAGGTTTCGATCGCCTGGCTGCTGCGCGATTGCGCCTGACGCACCTGCGCCGACGGGCGGCCGCCCTGAAAGATCGGCAGCGTCAGCGACAGGCCGGCGGCGGCGCTCTTCGTCGTATTCTCGGCCACGGTGTTGCCGGCGGGAATCGAATGGAGATTATTGTTGTAGCCGCCCCCCAGCGTCGCCGACAGCTTCGGCATGCGGGCGGCCCGCGCAGCGCCGATGTCGGCGCGCGATGCGTTGATGCGCTGGTTTGCCGCTTCGATGTCGGGATTGTTGTTGAGCGCGATAGCGACCGCATCCTCAACCGATTGCGGGAGATTGGGCAGCGCCGGCGGCGGCTGGAGGTCGACCGGCGCATCGCCGACCAGCTTCACATAATTTTCGCGGCTGCGAATCAGATTGGCTTCGGCGCCGCGCAGGTCGCCCTCGGCCAGCGCAAGCCGGGCCTGCGACTGGGCGACGTCGGTGCGCGTCAGATCGCCGATCTCGAACCGGTCGCTCGATGCCTGCAAATTGGTCTTGAGGACCGCGACATTCTTCTGGTTGAGCTGGACGATCGCCTGGTCGCGGATCACGTCCATATAGGCGCCCACGACCTGCGAGAAAATGCTCGCTTCGGTTGCGCGCAGATCGGATTGCCCGGCCTCGACGCGATATTCGGCCGCCTTCACCGCGTTGCGCACCGCACCGCCCTGATAGATCGGCACACTGAGCTGGCTGCCCGCGGACAGGACGCGGCCCGGCGAAACGAAGCTGTTGCCCGGGATGACCAGATTTTCCTGATAATCGACGCTGGCACCGACCGAGGGCAGGCCCGATGCCTTCTGGATCGGAACATTCTCGTCATTCGCGCGCTGTCCGGCGCGCGCGGCCGTCAGCGTCGGATTATTCTCATAGGCTTTGGCGAGCGCGCCCTGCAGCGTCTCGGCCTGCGCCTGCGACGACAGCGCCAGCGCGCCGAGCGCCATGCCTGCCAGCCAGCGGGCGCGTCGTCCGGTCATTTTCGTGTCGATGTCGTGCATAATATGGTTCAGCCTGAAGGGAGGGAGGGCTCTCAGAAGCGAAAACCCTTGGGGGCCTCGAAACCCGGCAGCGCCGCGACATCCATGTCGGCAAAGGCGCGCAGCGCAAGCGTGCCGGCGGTCTTGACCCCCTGGACAAGCCGGGTGACGCTGCCTTCGCGCCGCGCCGCGACCAGCTTGCCGCCTTCGGCCAGCTGCGCTGCCAACGCGTCGGGAAGCTGTTCGATCGCGCCGTCGATCAGGATGCGGTCGACGGGCGCTTCGCCGGGGGCGCCAGCGGCCAGCGGACCCTCGACCCAGCGAATCGCCGGATTGTCGGTTGCGGCGCGAGCGGCAGCGAGCAGATCGGCCTGCTCCTCGACCGCGACGACCGCGGCACCGAGCGCCGCGAGCAGCGCGGCGGTGTAGCCCGTTGCCGCACCGATGAGCAGCACGCGCTGGCCCGGCCGGATATCGGCGGCGACCAGCAGGCGGCCGGTGACGAGCGGCGCATTGAGCGCGCGGCCGTGACCCAGCGCGATCGCGCGGTCCATATAGGCAACGCTCGCCAACGCCGCGGGAACATGCGCCTCGCGCGCCACGCTGCCCATCGCCGCGACGACCGCCGGGTCGATCACGTCATTGGTCCTCAGCTGGCTGTCGATCATCGCAGCGCGCATGTCCGCAGCAGTCACTTCGTTCAATTTCGTCGCCATCAGCCTGTTTTCCGATTCTGGGGCCCTGAAGCTTGGGGCCGTTGTAGCCGAACCGATGCTGTGTTGCAATACTAATACAGCATCGCGCGGCGCTGCGTCGCGCATAGCTGGCCGCGTTGGTGGCGCCAACCCCGCATTGCGCGAAAATGCGTGTGAAATGGAGTGGGCATTGGCGAATCCTTGACAAGCCTGCCAAAGCCCCGCACTAGCGGCGCCGTCCAACACCCGGCCCGGCCCGCGACATAGCGGCCGCGGCGTTCGGCGCGAGGCCCGATGGCGGAGTGGTGACGCAGCGGACTGCAAATCCGTATACGCCGGTTCGATTCCGGCTCGGGCCTCCAACCGTATTCACCGAATCAGAAAATATACAGTTTTGATCGCGAAGCGGCGCAATTGCGCGCGCCTTCGGGATCTAAACTGTCTCCGGTAGCGGGCTGGCGCAGATGAATGAGCGCGGATTTGGTCAGAGTCTCTCCGCGAAGATTTGCAGCTACAGAATTGAAAATTAGGGTAGACTTGACCGATCTCGGACTGGCCGCTTTCAGGCGGCGAACATGGAGAAGCGGACGTTCCAAACCGGTAGGTCTAGATTAGCAGCTCGCGGCCGATTGCAGACATCAACAGTTCTCGGCAGCCTCGGCCAACGCCCGGCTTTAAGTGCATTTAGTGCATTCCGATCTTTTCACGCCGCGGCCCAGATAGCCAAACAGATAGGCGCCGACCTTGCGCATCTGGAATTCCTCGGCGCCCTCCGTGATGCGATAGCGGCGGTGGTCGCGGTAAATATGCTCGAAGGGCTTATGGCGCGAATAGCCGATGACCGGGCGTTTCGCACCGGGCGAGCCGATGCCCTTATGGCTGGAACCACTCCGCGCCCGCGCTGCCGCTTTCGTGGGCGTCGATGCCGCGGCACTCGAACAGGTACTGCTCATCGATTATGCCCCGGCGGGGGGATCGGCTGGCACAAAGATCGCCCGGTGTTCGAGCATGTCATTGGCGTGTCGTTCGGCGCGCCGGCGGTGATGCGCTTCCGCCGCCGCACCGAAATGGGCTTCGAGCGCGCGAGCGCCGATCTCGCGCCGCGGTCGATCTATCATCTCGCAGGCGAAGTACGCGACGACTGGGAGCATAGTATCGCGCCGATCGAGAACCGCCGCTGGTCGATCACCTTCGGCAGCCTGCGCTGAGCCAGCGCTTGCGATGGGCAAGCAGATCAACATGCGCGCAAAGTCGGCACCACCTATTGCCGCCCCGCGACAAAATTTGATCCATTTTGGCTATTATCACCCGAAAAAGCCGGCCTTCGCGTACGGAAGGAAGACCGCGAAACCGTTCACCCCGCTTGCTCGAAAATCTTTCCCGTGCGACGGTTGCGTGGGGGATTAAGAGTGTCAGCAGAAGACTTCATGTGCGCTCCGCAGGCGCGGCCCCGCGTGATCGACGGGCTCGGCACATGCCATATTAGCGCGTCGGGCAAATTTATCCTCGAACGCTCGCAGCCAGCTGCGCCGACCGCCGTGACGGCCGCCGCTCGCGCCGGCACTGATATTCATCCGCTCTTCGCGCTCAGCGAGCGTGCCCGTGCGGCGGCGCGGCTTACAGAAACCAGGGCGCTCGACTATCTGATCCTCGTGCCGACGCTTCGCTGCAATTTGAGCTGCAGCTATTGCCAGGTGTCGCGCGCGCCGGTCAACCAGACACGCTTCGACTGGACCGAGGCAACGCTGGGCCATGTCGTCGCGCTCCTTCACTCGGTCGACACCAAGGCGATCAAGATTGAGTTCCAGGGCGGCGAGCCGACGCTTCGCCTCGACCTCATCGAGGCCGTCATCGACGCATGCCAGCATTTCGACGAACGGCAGTTCGTGATCTGCACCAACCTCAGCCGCCTCGATGAAGATGTCCTGCGGCTCCTCGAAAATCCCGAGGTCCTCGTATCGACCTCGCTCGACGGCAGCGCCGCGACGCACCGCGCGCAGCGGACCCAAAGCGGCGATGCGACCGACGATTTCTTCGCAAACGCGCGAACGATCGTCGAGCGCTTCGGCCCCGGCAAGCTTTCGGCGCTGCCGACGATCGACCAGACGAACCTGCCCGAGCCTGACGAACTGATCGACGCCTATGCGAGCCTCGGCCAGACGAGCATCTTCCTGCGCCCGATCAATTATCAGGGTTTCGCGCGCAAGCGCCATGCTGCGGCGAACGAGGATCATTCAGCCTGGTGGCGCTGGTACGATCGCTTCGTCCGTCGCTTGATCGCGCGCAATCATCAAGATCGCTCCACCGTCTTCGAAGAGAGCTATCTGACGCTCTGCCTCCAGCGCATCTTCCAAGTCGGGCACGACCGCCATGTCGATCTGCGCAATCCCAATCCGGTCGGCAAAGACTATGTGCTCGTCGACTTCGATGGGCGCGTCTATCCGACCGACGAGGCGCGCATGCTGACCCGGTCGGGCGTGGTCGACCTGGGCATCGGTACGGTCGCAAGCGGCTGGGACACCCCCGCGCGCGCGATGCTCGACCGGCATTCGACCAACATCGGCGACCCCGCCTGCGACAGCTGCGCGTATCAGCCTTGGTGCGGCCGCGACCTGGTCGACGACCTCTCGCGCTACGGGACGATCGCCAAGCCGCGGCACGAGACCTTCTTCTGCCAAAAACACCAGCATATGTTCGACCTCTGCATGCGGCTCCTCTACGATCCCGATCCGGCGACGCGCTATTCGCTTGCCAAATGGACCGGCCTCGCGGGCGAGCGCCTGCCCGATATGGCGGAATGCGTATGATACCGCTCGTCGTGCCCGCGATGAGCGATGCCGGCGGCCGCTTCGTTGCGCGGCTCGTCGACGCGCCTGACATCGGCCCGCATGACGCCCGCCTTCTGGGCACCACCGATGGCGAAGCCTTGTTCGCGGGCGAGAATGGCCTCTTTTCGATCGCGACGCCGCACGCGCTTATCGGCGACATCGTCTGCGTCGACCCGCGGCGCAAGACCGCCGAGCGGCTCATCCGCGCAGGCTCGCCCCACAATACATTTCTAGTCACCGAGCAGTGCGACCAGCTTTGCCTCATGTGCAGCCAGCCGCCGAAGAAGAGCCACGACGACCGTTTCGTGGAATATGCGCAAGCGATCCGGCTCGCCCCCGCGAATATCGTCATCGGCCTCTCGGGCGGCGAGCCGACGCTCCACAAGGAGGCGCTGTTTGCGCTGCTCGAAGAAGCCGCGGCCGACCGCCCCGATCTTTTCTTCCACATCCTGACGAACGGGCAGCATTTCGAGGCGAGCGATGTGCCGCGCATCGCTGCGACGAGCCGCAACACGCTTTGGGGCATTCCGCTCTATAGCCACGATCCCGCGACCCATGACGCAATCGTCGCCAAGCCGGGCGCCTATGAGCGGCTCCTTGACAGTCTCGTGCACTGCCTCTCGGGAGGCATGAACATCGAGCTGCGCACCGTGCTGCTTCAGGACAATCTCGACCATCTCCCCGCGCTCGCGCGGCTGGTGGGAGATCATCTCGCGTTCGTCGGCCAATGGTCGATCATGCAGCTCGAAAATATCGGCTTCGCGCGCAACCGCTTCGCCAGCCTCTATGTCGATCATGCCCGGAATTTCGCGCCGCTCGGCGAGGCGATCGACATCGCGACGCTGTTCGGGGTGCCGGTCGCGCTGTTCAACATGCCGCGCTGCTCTGTGCCGCCCGCATACCGCAGCTTTGCCGCCGCTTCGATTTCCGACTGGAAGCGCAAATATCCCGACGCCTGCGACCCATGCTCGCAAAGGCCCGACTGCTCGGGCTTCTTCGCCTGGCACCCCGACACGCATATGGAAGTGATGCCCCTATGACGACCCGGCAATTTCTGATTCCGAGCTTGCTCCTCGCCGGCTTCTCCGCACCGACCGAAGCCCCCGCGAGCGAGACGAACATGACGTTCGCCGAGCCCGAGCAGCCGGTCGTCACCGACGCGGCGCGACAGCTCTTCCGCAATCCGCAAGCGATCCAGCTCGCGCGACACCGCTCGCACAGTAGCCATCGCAGCCATTCGAGCCACTCCAGCCACAGGTCGAGCACGAGCGGCGGCAGCTATCGCCCCTCGACGATCTACACGCCGGTCCCGACGCCCACGCCGGCGCCGCGCCCGCGACCCCAGGTCGTTTATCCGACCCCGAGCGACAAGATATTGCAGCGCAGCGAGCCCCAGTCCTCCTCGGCGACAGCCACGCCCACCACCCCCTATTCGCTTTACGGCAGCGCGCCGGTCGAGGCGCCCTACACGACGAAAGTGAAGGAGGTGCAGCGCGCCCTGCAAGCGCTTGGCTATTATAGCGGCGAGATCGACGGCATCGTGGGCCCCTCGACCCGCAAGGCGATCGAGACCTTCCAGGGCGCATTCTCGCTCGAGGTTACCGGGACGATCACCCCCGAACTTCTGACCGCGCTCACCTTTCGATGAGCATGCCTCGTCCCGCTTCGACGGCGCGGGCGCTGGGCGCCAAATGGCTTTTCCGCGCGATCGTCGCCTCGATCATCATCTTCGCCATCACCGTCTTGCTCGCCGAAGCTTTCGCCTGCTGGCTGGGAGGCAATGCAGCCGACCGCGTCCAGGCGATCGGCGGGGTCGTCGCCATCATCGTCGGCGGCACATTCGCCCTCTTCCAGCTCGACACGCAGCGCGCCGAGGCCGAAGCCGAGCGGTCCCGGCTCGTTCAGGTCGCCTATCGGCTGGCGTCCGACGCTCTCCAGATCGTCGGCGAACGGCTGGACTCCGCACTGACACCGGCAAGCTCGGCAAAATTATATGCGCTGCGCGGCGACAGGGCGCGCGAGACAATCGAAGCCATGCGCGAGCTTGCGGCATCCAGCCTTCCCGCCGATGTTCTCCAGGATTTTACGAAGGTCAGGAGCTATGTCTTCGCGATCAACCAGCGCCTCAGCGAAATTTATGACAGCGAGGACCGTCTTGATGAAGAAGCGCGCCAGCTGCGACGGAATGAGCGGCCCGAAAGGCTGAAGAGCAGCGTAAGAGCCTATGTGCTGGTCCTTCCGATATTCGGCAATCTCGGCGACACCGCCAAAACCTACGGCGCCGTGACACAAATCCCCAAGGCCTACGACAGCATTAGCGACCATCCCGAGGCGAAAGCTATGCGGGGCACGAGTCCGGCATCCGCATGAAGATCGCCCTGCTCGACGCCAAGGGGACCGCGCGGACGCTCAAACGGCTCATCGCCGCGCACGATATCATTCATATCGCTGTCGCATGGGGCTATGATGGCGCGCTCGCCGATCATCTCCTAAAACATCGGCGAAAGTTCCGGTCGGTCATGATCGGGCTCAATGGCTTCGCGACATCGCCGGATCTGGTCGACCGGATCGTGAAGATGAAAAATGTCTATGGAAAAAAGGCGAGGACCGGCCTCTTTCACCCCAAAATCTATTATTTCGAAACTGGCGATCGGGCCGAAGCGATTGTCGGAAGCGCGAACTTCACCGAAGGCGGCCTCGGCCGCAATGTCGAGGCGGGAATCCACCTCGCGGGCGACGCCAAAGCCGATGTCTTCAAAAAATTGCGTAGCGAGTTGAAGACCTATCAACGCGGAGCATTCGGCATTACCAATGAGATCGCGAAAGCCTATCGCCGACAGCATAAAATCGCATGCGCCAACCGCGGCCCAAAGGATCCCGCGCTGCCGACCGACAAGAAGGAGTGGGCCCGCGTCAATTCCGAGCTCGCGACGATGGAGTGGCGCACGTTCAGCAAGGCGGCTCGCGCCGAGGAATATTATGCCAAACGGATCAGGCTTCTCAACGACATACGCGCGCGTCTCGAAGGCGCGAGGTCGCTGACCAATTTGGATTCTGCCGAATGGAAGGCGATCGCGGGCGTTATCGGCAAACGCGAACGCTTGGACGCAGAGCTTCCCGACCTCGATTGGGGCCTGTTCGGCTCGATGGGCGGAAGCGGCGAGTTCGCCAAACGGATTCGCCAGCAGAATGGAAAGCTAGCTGCAGCCTTCGATCTCGTCCCGCGCGCCGGCGAGGTCACGCACGAGGATTTCGGCCGATTTGTCGCGACCTTCCTCGAAGCGTTCGAAGGCGCGAGCCGCGTCGGGGGCGTACCGACGGCGACGCGCCTCCTCGCCATGAAACGCCCCGATGCATTCGTCTGCGTCAATGACATGAACCGACGCGCCATCGCCGATGCGCTCGGCTTTTCCTATTCGACGCTCGGGCTCGACAATTATTGGGAGCGGGTGATCGAGCCCATGCGCACCGCGCCCTGGTATAATGTGCCGCGCCCCGAGGGACGCGATGGCGTCCTGTGGGATTATCGCGCGGCGATGCTCGACGCACTCTATTATGATCCCGACGCCAAATCCTGAAATCACGGCAAAGGCGCTGCCATGCGCAGCGATCTCCTCGTCGGCGAGCCAAGGCCAGGCAGGATCATCCCCAGCCTGCGGCGCATCTCCCTTCTATCGCGCCGCCGTCTTGTCCTCCGGCATGGCGCCAGCCGGCTGGCCAGCGGCGACACTGGGTTCCGGCGCGCCAGCCTTTCCCGGCGCGGGCGCGGCGACGAACCCCTTCCCCCCTTTTTCGCTCGCCGTCTTTCCGGTAAGTCCTGCCCCGACCGCCGCGGACGATGCCCCAGGCGGAGCCGGCCTGCTCGCACAGGCGAACAGGAGAAGTAGGACGACGAGGATGAAGTAAAAGCCGCCGACCCAATATCTTACATTGTCATAGCTTTTTATCGAGGCGTTGACCGGCGGGTCGCTCAGATCGTTCACTTCCTTCGGCGCGAGAACAAGGTTTAGCTGCGACTTCCAGATATCGCGCGCTGCCTTCTGTTGATCGAACCAGCGCGCGTTGATGCGCCATTGCATGACGTAGGAGAAAATCAGGAAGACCGCGGCGCCGATCGCGAGGCCGCTGGCGATGAAGCTGTTTTCCGCCTTGCCCGCATCGGGAAATATCTTGAGCGCAAACGGCGCCGCAGCGACGGCGACATCCTTCCACATCGCGCCGATAAGATCTTGCGCGCGCTGGCTGATCTTCTGGGTCTCGTCGACGATCGACTTGCGCAGTTCGGCCAGCGCCTTGAGCGTCTCCTTGCTTCCCGCCTTCACATAGGCGCTATAGGCGCCCTTTGCCGATTCCAGACTGCCATGACCCAGGTCTTCGATTGCCGCCTTGCGGCCGGTTCGCGCCCATTCATTTGCAAGCAGCAAGTGGCGCGTGTCGGCGTCTCGCAGGCCTTCCGCATAGACCCAGACGGCGCCTTCGGCGACACGATCGAACAGCTTCGGCGCATTGTCGTCGTCGAGTTCGACCTTGCAAGCGGGTGGACCATTGAACGCGTAGAGGAGCTTTTCGTCTTCGATGCAGACCCGATCGGCGAGACTGGCGAGAAGCTTGCGCGCGGCAATCAGGCGCCAGGCGGCGAAGATATCGCTTTCTTCCTGCGGAGCCGCACGAAGCAGCCAGGGGCGAATATCCTGCGGCACGGCATTTTGCTGGGTGAAATCGCTGGCATAGATGCGCGGATCGGGGAGCTTTTCGGACGGGGCGAATTCGGCGGGCGGATCCGCGGTCCACGCCTCGAAACGCGTCCGGTAGGTTGCGAAGGTGCCGTCGGTGGGCATGGCGGCAACGCGCACATGGGCGACGTCGCCATGCGCTTCGACATTGTCGGGATAGCCGTCCGCGAAGAAAAGCAGGAGGACGTCATGCTCGACCTTTTTCGCAATCCGCACCTGGAATGTGTCACCGGCGGCAACGGGGCGGTCCGCATCTAGATCGCCGTCGCTGTCGCCGATCTTGACCGTGATGCCGGTTACGAAGGGCGGCGGCGAGCCCGCCAGCGAAAGCCATTCGGCACGCAAGGCAGCGTCGCCGAGGGCCGTCGCGAAACTCGCCGCATCGTCCCGTTCGTCGATCTCGCCCTGCGGCGCGGATCGAAGGATGAGATCAGCCAGTTGGCTCGGGGTCGTCATAGGTCGTCTCGAGCCGGTCGTTGATGATGATCTGATTGCCTTCGACCTTGACCGCGCCGATCATTTCGGTCGGCACACGAATAAAGATCTTGTTGCGAGTGATATAGCGCCGGCTGGCCGGACGTTTGACGTTCGAGGCATCGAGCGTCACGGGTGTGCCGTCGATCCGGGCGCGCCGGAGCGCATTATGATATTTGGCGACCAGCGGGTGATCGTCGGGCAGCTTCTGTCCCAGCACTGTGTCGAGGAAGGACTTCTGCTCGTCGACGCCGATCGAGCCCCCGGCAGCGGCCGCGTCGTACGTGCGTTTCGTCATTTCGCGGAACACTTGCTCTGGAACGAGCTGCTTGTTTTCCAGGAAAAGGTCGCGCGTGACCTTCACCAGTGTCGAGGTGACGTCCGCATCCTCATGCACGCGCTTCGCCCCGAGGAACGTTTCGAAATAGCGCGCGACCTTTTGCTGGTTTCGCCGATCGAGCACGACGAGTTCGCCGCCACCATCTGTCAGCCGGATCAGCGCCGACTTCTGCAGTGCTTCCCGGTTCTGCACAAAGGTGCGCTCAAGCGCTTCGAGATTGACCTTCTTCCGGCCCTCTCCATCTTCCTCGAACGCGTAGCTGAGCACGGTTTCATCGTCATATTTGAGCAAGGCAAAACATTGATCGCCCGCCGCATCGATCTCGAACACGAGAAAGGCGCCGGCGGCCGCGCTTCCGCCATGATGCTGCTGGAAATCGTCGGCGAGCTTTTCGCTTTCCAGCTGGAAGCTCTTCGGATCGGCAGCGATGCGGGCAAGCCTCGTCCGCGTCGAGGAGGCATCGGAGAAAATATAGGGTATCCCGGCATTCACCGACAGGATGCGATCGAGGAAGAATTTCGCGAACTGCCCCGGGGCGAGTTCCTGGAGGAGAATGAGATCTTTGGTCTTATCGGGCCCAACCAGATGGAAGACCATCCGGCTGATTGTCAGTTTCGCACACTGCTCCTCGTCAAAAAACGCCATTCGGCCCTCCCCCGCGTGCGGCGCAACTGCGGCCGCGCGCCATGTCGATTTTCCCCGCGCTCGTCTATCGTTGGCGGGGCCACCAATCAACGTCGCGAACCACCTATTTCTCTCATCTGGTCCGCAAAAGCCGTTAGCGAGGCTTGAACTTCGAACCGTATCAAACACTTGCAGTGTTTCATCCATTTTGGTGCAAGCAAGCACTAACCTTGCATCCGCGCAGATGTCCTCGACCGAGCCGGTGTCCGAGCAGCTTGCCGGCAACAAAATATCATGCGCGCGGTACTCGCACACATCCCAAGCTACTTTGTCGGAGTCGCAGCAGAGTTGGGAGCGTGGCTCGAATAGGAAAGGAACGCGGGCACGTCTTCGTCGGATGTTTTCGACACGCTCTCGCTCTCCCTTAGTAAATCCACCGACTTTGCACCCGCCTCAGCACGTACTCCCCGTAGGTCGGGCGTTCAGTCCAATATTTTCCTTTCAGCATATCGTCGTTCTTAAGGTAATTCAGAACGGCGGCTCCACGATAAGGCATGCCCGAATTCCCTGGATTAACGCGATAGATATATTGCAACAGCGGAGCCTGCGCCTCGGCATCCATCTGGGCGGTAACCGACATCGTGTGCGACAGCGACTTTCCGGTTTGCACTTCGATACTGATTTTCAGCAACGACTGTTTGATTGTCGCACGGCCGGAAGCAGTGCCGTCGCCAAATTGCCCATGATAGGTTAGTTCGAACTCCCATTCGCCGGATAGGTCGGGGAAGATATTCTCGCTCAGCCAAGGCGCTTTCTTCCAAATTGTGCGCCAACCGATGCTGAAAAAGTAGATGATGACGAGATTTAATGCGGTGCCCCCGCTAATTGCCCAACTGGCTATCGTGAGCGCGTCATGGCGCCCGCCAGTGTACCACCAGAAGATGGAACCGATAAATGCGAGGCAGACCCCGTAAGCGATCGCGATATAGGTCACGATCCTCGTGACAGGTAGAACGGTCAGCACGCCAGATCTGTCCGATGAACGACCTTGCCATCGGCGAAGATCACGATGCCATGCGCTGGCGTGGCAATTGCGCTCATCAGGACGACCGGCAGCTTCGATCCGAAGAGGGCCGCGAGATATCTGCCGCCGATTGGCTTGACGCGATCAAATTCGAGGTTCGGCACGATCGGCGGTGAAAAATATTGTGAAAGACGGGTCACGCGGAAGTCCGCCGACAGAATATGAAACCCGTCGTGGAGCGGGCCGCCGACCACGGAAATTTCACCCAGGACTTCGGCTGCCCCTGCCTTGGCGACGGCCGCAAGATCGGGGCGCAGGGGAAAGAGCGGCAGATTGTCCGACGCATCGCTGACCAGCACGCCGAGCCCGGAAAATTGGAAGCCTGCGACCTTGGCGGCAGAACGCAGTATATCCGAGAGATCGCGGACGCGAGCGCTCCGTGCTTCAAGCTGTTCCGCCATCGTTCCCCCTATCGTAGCAGCCATCGTGTCATCAGTTTAGCGCCCCTCCGCAAACAGGAAATAGTCTTGGCCCTCCTCGACCATTTCGAGGCGTACGCCAAAGCGAATTCCTCTCCGCACGGCGAGAAAGACCCCAGGAGTCGAGGAAGCCGCTTCTATCACGCCAATGACCGGGCGCCCGACGGCCTGCGCCAAGGTCTTCCAGGCCTTGCGATCGGTGGCAGAGGGTTCAGGAGCGCCACAAGGATGCGAATGCCAATCGCCAACGAGGCTTTCGGTCGAGCCGCTGGCGCGCCACGAGGCGAGAATTTTCTTCCGATGCCTCGGGTCGCGGCGCTCGAAGCTGGTGTGCGACGCGTAATCACCCGTCCCCTGATGCGTGAGGTCGGTGATCTCGATGTGAGGGCCGCGCCGCAGCCCGATCAGGAAGCCGCCGGTTTCCTTTGGCAGGCGAACTTGGCGCGCTAGTCGAATCTCGTCCGCGACCTTCTTCGAGAGCAAGACATAAGGTGTCACGCCGTGACGCAAACCGGACAACTTCGAGCTCGGTCTGGGCTCTTGGGATCACGCTTCACCGTGGCCTCCCAATCGATCCTCACGGTGCGCATCAAGGGATGGGGGCGCCCAAACGCCCAGTCGCCAACATGGTTTACGGCGAGGCCCGCTGCAATCGTCGGGGCGGCCGGGCCATAGGGCGTGAAAGCGGCCTCACCGCATGGCTGAACGGGGTCCGCTGGCGCCTCCTTCAAAGGATCGAAGCGCCCGCGATCGCGCAGGTCGGGCTGCAGGCAGCGATAGCAGGCAAAGTCGTCGCCGGTCGATTTGGCCATCATGAAGGATTGTGCCGCTGCTCCGGGGCCGGCGACCCAGCAGAACAGCAGGTCCGGCCGCACCTCGGCGGCGCGCGCGCGCCCGATCCACCAGGCATTCAACCATTCGCTGAACGCCTGTTCGCCGGTTGCATCGATGACGAGGTCCGCATCAACAAGCAGCGACGGATTCTGGTGCGCCTCGCCCACGAAGGGCTTGACGACGACACCAGGAAAGTCACGCCCCAACATCTCGGCGCACGCCACCACCTTATGCCGCGCGTAAGCCTCTCGTCCTAGCTGGTGGCGCCGGATGTTCGTAGCGTCGAGGCGATCAGCATCAATCAGGTTGAGCCGACCGCCGCCGATTCCAGCTCCCATCTGAACCAGCATCCGCGCCAGATAGCCTCCGATCGCGCCGCATCCCACTACTACGATCTTCTTGCTCAACAGCGGCGGAATACCATCGACGCCGTTTGCCCCGAGGATCGCGACGAGATCCATCGCACGGACTCGTAATCTCTCGATCTTGAAGGCGCGGGCTGCCGGAGTGCGAAGGAGCCGACGACGGCCCGCGCCCTTGTCGAACGCTCCTTGGGATTTCGCGCTTGCGGCCGGGACCGTCACGGCCACAGCAATGGCCGCATTAGGCGCCCGGATAACCACCGTCGGGTTTTTGGCCGATAGCCCAGCCAAGGCATTCGTAAGTCGTTCGTCGAGGCCCGGATCCCAGAATGCTGCCCAATCTACGAATTCGCCCCAAGTTTCCGGCTTCGCTTGGTGGGCTTCGAATGACAGGCAGCTAGCCGTCGTTACTTCGGCGAAATTGGCCGCTTCTGTCATAGCCGCTGCGCGATCCGCGTCTCCTTCCGACGCAGGATCAGGGATGTAGGTCGACGACCAGTACGACGGGAACTCCTCCGCTATTTCGTCGGTGCCGGCCTTGGTCATGCCGCGCTCCAGCACTTCCGCTGCGCGCGCGATAAGCCCGCGCACAAGTTCGGGAGCTTTTTCGCGATCAAAGACGAAGACACTGCGGTCAACCACGCACAGTTCGAAGGCATCATCGACGTGCGGGACGACCTTGCGGCCCAGCATCGAAATATCGGTGAGGAAGGCTCGCGGTCCCTCGGCGAGGGTCAAGTCTTCGAAGCGCAGAATGAGCGGCACCGACTTTCCGCGCACGATCACGCTACCTTCGAGGCGTACGCCGGCCCCCTCGAGCCTCATTAGAAAGCCATCGTCGCGGGCCGCCTCAAGGATCGGCTGAAAGACCTGCACGACTATCCCGATTTGGTCCGAGGCACCATCGGCTCGGGCTGACGCGCAGGCGCGACGCTGCGCACCACATCAGCGGCAACAGACATGGAAATCAGTGCCTCATCCGTCGGAACACGCGGACCAAGCGCGCGCTTTGCATGATCTAGGGCGATCGCTTTGTGATAAGTGCCGTCGGTAGCCGCCGCGAGCTGATCGGCAATCGCGCTGAAGAAATCGCGCACCTTGACGCGATAGGCATCATCCCAGCCTAGGCAGAGATATTTGGAACGGTCACCCGGAAAGACCGGATTCTCGACAGGCGCATGGACCTTGCGCGCCATTTCGCGCGCCACCCTGATCATCGCGAGATCGAGACGATTCTCGTCGATCCGGCCGATTACCTCGACCGCGCGGACGACGCTGGCCATGATGCAAATGGAGCTCAGACCGTGGTCGAAGTTCGCGTCGCGAGCCCCTTTGAAGCAACGCGACAGCTCACGCACGGGTCCGAATATCCCCTGCGCATTATTGAACCAAGTCTCGAGCCGCCGCGGATCAGATTCAATCCACCCGTCGCGGCGATGTGCCAAAATGATCTCGGCGTGCTTCAGCTGGCGGTAGATTTGATCGTCGAGTTCGCGAGAATCTCTCATTTCAATCGACTTCTGAAGCGAATTGGCTGACGCGAAGCTGATCAACTGCTCGAATGCGTCGTCGCGGATGGCGTAGAGCGGAAGATCGATGTGAAGGCGATCATTGATGCCCACCCGCACGCAGCTATTCTTTGGTTTCCGGCCCGGGTTCAGTGTCCACCCCTCTTCGGCGCAAAGAGGCGCGAGCGCCCGCTCTACGAGCCGAAAATAGGCGGCCGAAGCAATCGTCGGCCGCGCCGATCCGTTAACCATAACAAAGGACAAAGGTAGGAACACCCCGTCGTCTTGATCGATCTGCTGGTCGGGGGGGTACTGGCAATCATTGGCCGTGTGATAGGCGAAGCTACCTTGGATGCGGAACTTCGGGGCGGGTAGCCGGAAGTCGAATCCGGTGCTCGCGACGGCCGAGTCGCGCAGTTCGATACGGGTCACAAAATCCTCCCAGTGCCGAAAGGCGTCTCGGAGTGTGTCCCGAATTTTTTCCCGCGCCACAGAGAGTTGGCTGCGGTCATCCCTCTCGACGCGAATTGCATGGAGATATCCGGCGTCGGTCCCTATCAGTCTGTGCAAGTTCAACTTTGTCGACATGGCTTAATCCTTTGGGATTATGCTTAACACGACTTCGCCGCATTGGGAACAATGCGCGAACATGGATAGAGGGACAGAGCCCTGATTTTCGCACTCACCCGCTCCGGAGCGATCAAACTGATCGCCACTGTGATCATCCTTATCATCTGCGCGATGTTGCTAGTTGAAAACCTGTCAGCGCTCGAAGTCTGGGAGGCGCGCGGGACCGTAATCGTGGGCGTTAACATCCTTGTTCTGGCGATGTGTCATCCAGCAGTCTATGGCGTCATTCATCGCATCACACTCGCGGACTTTTGGCTGTTCCCGCGGCTGGACGGTGACTGGGATGCAGAAATCTCTTCGAACTGGCCAAGGATTCGACGAACCTATGAGGCTGCCCGCAGCAAAAAGGAGCAATTCGACGCGATGTCCGACCCGCTCGGTCCTGCCGATGAAACAGACCGGGTCACCAAGGCGAAGGTGACGATCAAATCGAGCCTTTTGACGATAGAGATGCGGCTGGAACCAGAGAATTCGAAGCGCAACAGTACGACGAGGTTCGTCCGTCCGCTTTGGAACCCGCCCCTGCGGCCCGAGCTTACCTATGTCTTCCAGCAAGTCGATCCTAACCCAGTTGCTGTGACTGACGAACCCGAACATTTCGGCGCAGGCCTGCTTCACTATGATGCAGTGTCGAAATCGCTAGTCGGGCAATATTGGACGCAGCGCGCCGAACGGTCGGGGTTCAACACTGCCGGCAGGATCATGTTGACGCCGACCGGCAAAGCCTGATTCTAGTCTCGGTCACTTATCTGCTGGTCTGCCCGCCATGCGGAAGAGAAGGATTCATTCCGGACCCATCTCTTTTCAAGTGCATGCATCGACGCAACGTCCGCTTTAAGGATTAATCTTGCGTCCATGCGAATGGCCGACTTCAGGCGCGAAGCCGACCAAAATTTACCCCGTGATATGGACCTGCGGCTACTGAGCCGAGTCTGTATCGCGCAGGTGCGATCAGCGGGGCGGCACAAACCTTGGCCCTTCTGGCCCCGTCGCCGCCATTGCCAGGGCGACCTGCAGCGTGACCAATGCGTCTTTCCCTGCCACATGCATTCCACTGCGATTGATGCCGTATTGATCCGCCAGGTGGGCAAGGCGGCGCGGATTCCCGCTTACCTGGTTGGTCACACGCGACCATGCCCCGGTGTCGACCGTCGGCATCTTCTGCATGCTCGGTAACGGGCAGCCCCACTGCTTCATTTTCCGGCGATCATTTTGGAGCGCATGCCCCACGAGAAGGTCGGCTGACCTCAACGTGGCTTGCAGCCATGACTTTGCGGCGTCTTCCGCCAAATAGCGTGTCGCTAAACCGTTGATCGGTCGAGCTCGGCTCCTGACACGCAGGTTGTGCACCTTGATCGCGCCACGTCGGAATATCGCGACACCAAGTTCTGTTACGCGGTTGGGAGGCTGATATTCCCACTCCGCATCGAAGCTGACGATGACATGGTCATTAGCCAACGCGTGGCGCACCAGCCTCCATTGCGGGGTTTCCCAAATGGCGACGGGTATATGGCCCCGGCGTTTTTGCGTGACGGCCTTTACGGGGCGTTCTTCATTCATGTCTGTTCCGGGGTCTCATCATACAGTAGAGGAATATAATCATCGCGTTAATCGGCGATCATTAAGAGGGTTTCCATGCAGAACGACGACCTGGTCACGCTGACCTCGGATATTACTGCGGCGTTTGTTTCGAATAACAGCGTCGCGATCAGCGATGTCCCGCTGCTGATCGCAAAAATCCATGCCAGTCTGCAGGACCTGGGTACGCAACAAGAACCGGAGGTGCCGGACGCAATACCATTCGTATCGGTTCGCGCGTCGGTGAAGCCCGATTACCTTGTCTGCCTCGAGTGCGGAAAGCATGCCAAGACCCTGCGCCGCCACATTATGTCGGCCCACGGCCTCGACGAGCATGGCTACCGCGAAAAATACCGCCTATCGCCGAGCTACCCGATGACCGCGGCCGCCTATTCCGAGCAGCGCAAGGAGCTGGCGGTAAAGCTCGGCCTCGGCCGAAAGCCCGCTGCCCGCCGCAAACCGGCCGCGCGCGGCAAGGCCTAGGCGGTCACGCGCTAGCCATTCTGGTTCAACAGCGCGCGAGCGGCCGCGAGAAGGGCGGCTATGTCGGCGGCCGCGGCCGCGAGCTCATCGAGACGATCGACGATATCGACGTCGCTCCTGCCGATCGCGAGCGCGATCGGGCTCATGTCCTCCATGAGGATGCCGGCCTCGGCCGACAGGCGGATGATGAGGGCGCGGCGATCCTGGTCCATGCCCGCAGCAAGCGGTGAGGCGGCCGACAAGTCCATAACCAGCTTCATGCTGCCCCTTCAAATATCGCCCGCTGCGCGTCCCAATCGACCGGCCAGGCCTGGGCGAGCATCCAGTCGGGGGTCACATGGCCGGGCGCCGTGCCCGTTAGCAGCGCGCGCTGGATATCGGGTGCTAGCAGCCCGATCACGATCCGCTGCCGGATCCAGTCGGTCGCGGGGCCCTTCATGGCGGCGTGCGTTGCCGTCGCCATTGGCGCTGCGCTGATCTCGTCGAGCCGCCGATGCGCGGTGCGCGCGAGCGCGGCGAGAGCTGCCTTGATGTCGGTGCTGGCCATGCTCGTGTCGGGAGACGGCTTCGTCCGCCCGCGCCGGTCGGGCGGCAGCGGGACCGAGAGGTGCAGAATATCATCGTCGATCCGGGCGTCGGGATCGATCAGCTCGGCTTTGCGGAGCAGCAAGGTGGCGCCGAGCGCGCTGTCATCAGCGATCGCTGCCACGTCGATCTCGGCGAACAACCGGTCGCCGAGTACCGTCACCTTGTTGATCCCGCCGAACAGGTCGGCGTCATGCTGATCGGTGACCAGGTCCTTGAGCCCGGTGCTGACCGCCCGCTCGACCCGTGCCGCCGAGAATCTTTGCCCCTCGCGATTGGTCGGCATGTTCGCGGTGCGGGGGAGGAGGCAGTCGCTGACATAATAGCGGTACATCTTCTTCCCCCGCCCGTAGGAGAAGCTCACGCTCATCGGCTGGCCGTCGGCATCATGGATCTTGCCGGTGAGCGGCGAGGCGGCGGCGCGGGTCTTGCGCGCGCTGCGCTTGCCGCGGTTGGCCTCGAGCTGGTCCTGCACTGCGTTGAACAGCGCGGCAGGAACGATCGCCTCATGCTCGCCGGCATGCGCATTGCCCTTGTGGACGGCAAAGCCGCGATAGACCCTGTTCCGCAGGATATGGGCGAGCGCGCCGACATGAAATGGCAGCCCGCCATGGGTCTTGCCCGCGCGCGAGGTCCAACGCTTGGAGCGGATGCCCTCGGCCGCCAACTCTTTCGCGAGCGCGGGCACCGACTTGAGCTCGAGATAGCGGGCATAGATATGCCGGACCGTGTCGGCCTCGCTCGCGTTCACCTCGAGCTTGCGGTTCCCAAGATCATAGCCGAGGGGGACATTACCGCCCATGAACATGCCCTTGGCGCGGGATGCCGCGATCTTGTCGCGGATGCGCTCGCCGGTGACCTCGCGCTCGAACTGCGCGAACGAGAGAAGGACGTTGAGGGTCAGCCGCCCCATGCTGTTCGTGGTGTTGAACGCCTGCGTCACGCTCACGAACGAGGTGTCGTTGCCGTCGAAGGTGTCGACGATGCGGGCGAAGTCCATGAGGCTGCGGGTGAGGCGGTCTACCTTGTAGACGACGACGATATCGATGCGCCCGCGCGCGATATCGGCGAGCAGGGCCTTGAGGGCAGGGCGGTCCATGTTGCCGCCCGACCAGCCGCCGTCATCATAGCGGTCGGGAAGACATTCCCAGCCTTCGCCGGCCTGGCTCAATATATAAGCCTCGCACGCCTCGCGCTGGGCATCGAGCGTGTTGAACGCCTGGTCGAGACCTTCCTCGGTCGACTTCCGCGTATAAATGGCGCAGCGCCGCCGCGGGGAACTGCTCATCGGACATTCACCTGCCGGAGGCCGAAGAAGCGCGGACCGTTCCAGCGCATACCGGTAATATGGCGTGCGACCTCGGAGAGGCTTCCCCAGGTCTTGCCTTCATAGACGACCCCGTTCTCGATCACGACGACCTCATGAGTGCGGCCGGCCCATTCGCGGGCGAGGCGCATGCCGGGCGGCGGGGCAACACGCAGCGGCAGGTCCTCGCGGGCGAGGAGCTTCTTGGTCGCCGCGTCGAGCCCGCCATGGACGTCGGCCTGCACGCGCCACGCGAGCACGCGGCGGAGCAGGTCGGCGCTGCGATGACGGGGAGCAGCGCCGTAGCGCCGCTCCCACTCGCTCCGAAGCTCGACGAGCGACATGCTCGCGATCGCTGCAACCGCGCGCGTCACCGTGGCATTCCGGCTCATGCCGCGGCCCCGATAAACCAGGCGGCGGTGTTGCCGACCGCGCGCTTCTCGATGACATGACCTTTCTTGCGCAGGCCCGTCATCGCGGCGCGCACGCTGTGCGTCTGCCAGCCGGTACGTTCGGTCATTTCTTCAAGGGTTGCGCCGTCCTTGCGCTGGAGCATCTCGAGCAGGGTTGCTGCCTTGCTGCCGTCGCGCATCGTCTTCGTATCAGCATTCTTGGTCATGGGTGGTCTCCTGATGCGACCCGGCGCCATGCCGGGCCCACCACCCAGAGCCCCGCCGATCGATCGGCTGGGGCTGGCCGCGATCCAGGGGATTCGCGGTGCGGTCAGCAATGCTTCGTTCTCACGGGAAGTCGAGGAGGAAATATTGGGAAGAAGCGGATGCGAGAAATCGGCAGGGGAGTGCGGGATAATTTGAAACTGCCATATCGGATATAATAAATCCGACGGAAGTGCGTTGGTTTTGCTTGTGGCCATATTGACCCGCGATTTCTGCGGGATAGCCTTGCCTTATATGCGCGGCCGCTGTTGACGCCGCGCGCAAGCGGAGGGGCGCAATGCGGCGATTGATGCTGGCTTTTGCCTTGGTCGGCGTGGCGGGGAGCGCTACCGCCACGGAAACCATCACCTATACCTATGATGCCAAGGGGCGCCTCGTGAAGGTCGAACGTAGCGGCACGATCAACCACGGCGTGAAAACCGAATACACCCACGACAAATCGAACAATCGCACGAACGTTAAGGTGACAGGCTCGCCGAATTCTCCACCCCCATGATCAGAAGCTAGCCGTGTGAATCCATATCGGGCTAATTCATTGTATCATATTTGAAATCTGAGGGGCTGGCGCATGGTTGGGGGTAGGGAGAAGCGTGTCATTTCGAACCATAGGATTCACTTATCAACGGCAATCCGTTCAGCGGCGGTAGTAGCTTGTTTATCTCCGACGATCTTAGCATTCGCGCAGCAATCTACCGAGACTTATTCTTATGACGCTTTAGGGCGCTTAGTGAAGGTAGGTGTTTCCGGCGGACAGAATGCTGGTGAGACTCACTCGATTTGCTACGATAAAGCTGGCAATCGGACCGAATATCGATCGACAAGTGATGGTTCCGCTTCGACTTGTGCTGGCGGCGCTGCACCCACGCCTACGCCCACGCCCGCACCCACGCCCACTTCGAGCTCACTTGCAGTGGGGGACTCTTCGGGAATTGAAGGCAATGTGCTTGGTTTTGTGGTGACTCTCAGCCCAGCGCAAAGTTCGACAGTCACTGTCAGTTATGCCACCGCGTACGGCTCCGCCGCGTCGACCGACTTTTATGCCACAGCGGGAACGCTAACATTCTCGGCGGGGCAAACATCCAAGATCGTCGCCGTTTCGACAAAAGATAACGCGATCTTTGAGGGCACCGAGACGTTCATGCTCAATCTTTCCGGCCCAACCGGGCCTGCATCAATCACCGACGGTCAAGGCATTGGCACAATCTACGACAATGATGACGATTCAGGCGGAGGGCAACCCATGTGCGGAGGTGTGCCGTGTTAAGCGAGGGGCTACATATTAATATGCTAATATTTTCAATGAAACTTAATTATAAGTTTCGGATGCTTTTTACGTAATTAAAAAAATATCAAATAATTATTTTTTTTATAAATTTCGGAGTCAGAGTAAGATGATTTTCCCTCGAAAATTTGGAATGTTGTGCTTTGTAACAACGGCGCTTATGATCTCGGGCGGTTTTTCATCATCCCGGCTTAAAGCGCAGCAAACTCAAGGGATTGCTATCCTGCCCGAGGATGTTGAGCGGGTTGACGAGTATGGCATTCCGTTGACTCGAGAAGCATCCTCCACCTGGTCCGGGATAATGGCATTGCGGGAGACCGATATTGCAATGCCAACATCAGGGAAATATTCAAATTTGTCGCTGATACGGCAGATGCTTTATTCACAATCTAGCATCGGGAATACGCAATTTGCCCGACATGGATTCCACAATTTCGATGTCGTAATGTCCTGCGGTGGATGCGCAGGCGGCCCTGCATCAGATTGGGGGTACGCCGTTTCTACACTCAATCTTTTGGGGACAGCTTACGAATTCTCCGCATATTTTGGTTCTGGAAATAGGATATATGACCGAAGAGGTCATGGAAATATACTGGAAAGGTTCGTTGTTAGTGGCCAAACCAAATATAGATTTATTAGAAATGACGGTTTAATAGTTGAATTTTTACCAAATAGTAATCAATCTATTTACGGACCCAGAATGTTCTATGCGGATAAAATCATTTACCCAAATGGAGAATATTTGACATTCTCTTATGATGACCTTCTTACATATTCTGGAGCGCCGCAATCTGGAAAGAGGCTGAAAACTGTCGGAGACATGTTTGGAAACCTGCTGAAATTTAGCTACATGAGATCAAGTGCTCAACCTGACTCTCAAGATATCGATTCGAATAGGACAATATCTAGCGTAGAAGTTTTGAAAAATGGACAATCGTCAGGAATTGTTTCATATCAGTACGAATCTTTTCCCAGCATATCTAATTCATCATATCGCTATATTCCCAGAGCGCTGAGTTCTGTATCATCGACTTTGTTTGGAGAAAATCACTCGTTATCATCATTTCAAAATCAATATTTGGGATCTACATTATTTGTAAATACAGACATCTATCCGAAGAAAATAGGAAATTACTCCGGGCGAAGCGTCACAGATGTATCAATTTCGCCGTCGACGACATCGAATTACAACTCAAGTTTGACCATCAGTCACCCCGGTGCGCAGTCTACAAGCTATGAAATAAGGACGGTGGGATGTAGCCCTAATACAAATTATAGTTGTACTTTTTACGATAGCTATCCGGTTGCTACCAAGACAGTTGGAAGTAATTCTACAAAATTCTATACGAAAGATTTTCCGACATACTATAATGTCTACGACAATCCTAGCGACCCAAGCTGGCTTGATCACGCATGGAATCAGCAGGCTTATTGCGATATCGACGAAGCTGGGACTCATATTTGCCCCTACAACCGCCTATTGGCAAAACAGGTTCTTCCAGACGGTAGATCGATATCTTATTCATATGACGGTCTTGGGCGTCTGAAATCTGTAAAGTTTCCTGAAAATAATAGTTTGGAATATGTATATAACGAAAGAGGATTTGTTACCGATAAAAACATAGTCGACAAAAATGGCTCGGACAAGCTTTATGAGAAAGTTGGTTATTCTGTGGACTGTGTAAATGCAATAATTTGCAATAGTCCGATCTTTAAAATTGATGCTCGAGGAAACAGAACGGATGTAGAGTATAGCTCGATACACGGCGGCGTTGTTAAGAAAACACTTCCGGTGGATTCGAACGGACGACGTCCCGAGACGCGATATTTTTACTCACAAATGTACGGCTGGACTGACGCTGGCGGGACTTGGGTGCAATCCTCCGTTCCCGTTTGGATGCTTGAGCGAGAGGAGGCGTGCAGAACGAGTGAGGCGAATGCGAATGGAGACTGCGCTGCGGGGGTCTCCGATAAAGTCGTTACCCGTTATGAATATGAACAGGGCAGCCCGACGCGGGGAAGCGAACTTCGGCTTAAGGGCATTGCAACAACCGCCGATGGCCAGACGCTGAGAACCTGCTACGGTTATGATAAATGGGGCCGCAAGGTTAGTGAGACACAGCCAGCGGCGAATCTGCCCAACTGCCAGTGAGGGAGAATGTGATGAGGAAATATCTCCCGTTCGCACTTCGTACAGCGGCTTCGCTTGCGGCGTTAGCATTGTCCCAAGCCGCTACTGCCCAGTCTTCGCCATCTGCTTATACTTCTGCGACGCGCTATGATGCAATGGGCAGGGTGACGGGGACTTTAGCGGCAGATCCTGGTGGAGCGGGCGCTCCAAAATATCTTGCCACCCGTACAACTTATGACGCTGCCGGAAGACCGATAAAGGAGGAATCGGGGGAGCTGTCGACCTGGATGAGTGAGGCCATTGCACCCGCCAACTGGGGGGCGGCGTTCATGGTGCATACGCTGGTCGAGACGGGCTATGATGTGATGGGCCGAAAGGTTACGCAGAAAACCAGCGGTGCGAGCGGTTCAACGGTTACGCCTATTGGTCTCACCCAGTACAGCTATAATGTGGATGGGGAACTGGAATGCATCGCCGTTCGCATGAACCCAGCGATTTATGGCTCGCTCCCTGCTAGCGCATGCACCCTGGGAACGGAAGGGAGCAACGGGCCCGACAGGATTAAGAAGCAGATTTACGACACGGCGGGCCAAGTGGTGCAGGTTCGCAAGGCGGTGGGCACTCCTATCGAGATTGCCGATGTGACCTATGGCTATACGCCCAACGGTAAGATCGAATATGTCGTTGATGCGAATGGCAACAAGGCGAAGTTGGAATATGATGGGTTTGACCGACAGACCAAGTGGGTATTCCCGTCTCCGACTCGGCCAACCAGTTACAATCCCAGCACACAGGCAACAGCGCTGTCATCCTCAGGAGCGGTCAACACCGGGGATTATGAGCAGTATACCTACGACAATAATGGTAATCGGCTGACCCTGCGCAAACGCGACGGGCGCAAGATAGAATTTACCTATGATGCACTCAATCGGGTTATCAAGAAGGACTTGTGTTCGACTGGGACCGCTAGCTGTGCGGCAGTTCCATCGACCCATCTGCGCGATGTCTTCTATGGCTATGATCTAAGGGGTTTGCAGACCTATGCCAGATTCTCCAGCCCGACCGGGGTTGGCATCACCTATGCCTATGATGGCTTTGGCAGGCTGACGTCTGAAACACAGACTAGCGATGGGGTCCCCCGCACCGTGTCCTCGCTCTATGATGCCAATGGCAATCGCACGCGGGTCACCCATCCCGATGGCCAGTACTTCCAACTCGATTTTGACCGCCTCAACCGGGCTACCAATATTAAGCAGACAACGACAACGTTAGGCGTGGCCAGCTATAACAATCGTGGCTTGCCTGAGCAGCTTGCCTGGACCTATGCGACCGCCTCGGCCAACCGTCGCAGTTTGGGCTATGACGATGCCGGGAGGTTGAACTCCATCGGCATTGATCTGAACTCCACCAGCAACGATGCGACTTGGATATACACGCGCAACCCCGCCTCACAAATCCTGACCGAAACTCAGTCCAACGACATTTATTCGTGGAACGGTCATGTCGATCTGACCCGCAATTACACCACCAACGGTCTTAACCAGTATACCGCCGCAGGCACTGCTGCCTTCTGCTACGACGCCAATGGCAATCTGACCGCTGATGGTGCCTCAGTTTATCTCTATGATGTTGAGAACCGTCTGGTGCAGAAGAGGGCGCAAGGCACTGGCAACACCAATTGTGCAGCACTGTCCTACACTGGGGCACTCCAGGCTGAATTAGCTTATGATCCCACGGGCCGTCTCTATCGGGTAACGGGTGGCGTTCTGGGTGATCAGCGCTTTGCCTATGATGGTAATGCCATGATCGGGGAATACAACAGCGCTGGCACCATGTTGCGCCGGTATGTCCACGGCCCCGACATCAAGGCGGATGACCCCTTGGTCTGGTATGAAGGCAGCACACTTGCCGATGCGGGGCGGCGCTATCTTCACCCCGACCCTCGCGGCTCAATCATCGCAGTGACCAATTATCAGGGCACATCTATCGTCACAAATTCCTATGACGAATATGGCATCCCCGATTCCGGCGCAGGCGTTGACATCTCGACCAAAGGACGCTTTCGCTACACTGGGCAAGCCTGGATCCCCGAACTCGGCATGTATTATTACAAGGCCCGTATCTACTCGCCGACACTCGGGCGATTCCTGCAGACCGATCCGATCGGGTATGACGATCAGGTGAACTTATACGCCTACGTCGGCAATGATCCGGTCAATGGGACCGATCCGACGGGGATGTGCAAGGCAGATTGGCAGTGCGATGGCCAATGGAATGAGGAGACGCATGCATCTTCCCCATCCGACCTCGGCTCATACAATGGTCATTTCCGGAATGGGAACGGCTCTGACTACTTCGTTGATCCCTCAGAATCTGGCGGCCTTGAGCAGGCCATTGATATCGGTAGCCAAATTCAGCAAAGCGTCACTGAGGGCGGCGTGATGTCCGGTATTGCCGACCAAGCTTACGCCAACATTGCGGATGGCCCACAGTCCTTCGCATTGCCTGACAAGGCTTGGAGCTTCACTCCAACGATCGCGTCAGAAGCTGGTCTGACAGTGGGGCGGTTTACTGGTACGATCACAGAGGGCACCATGCAGGTCTCGACGGATGGTTCGTATGTTGTTCGTGGGCAGATGACATTGAGTCTGGGGGAATATAACTTCAATTTGGATGGTCGAAACGCTGCCCATAACGCTGCTATTTGGATTGGTGGGAAGGTTGCTGGCGACGGGAAAACTTTTGTTCCCGTTCCCACCAGGACTTACACCTTTACAGCCACAGGGCGGTACCGCCCATGACGCCCCTCGTATCGCGCCTAATCTCTTTGTCATTACTGGGTTTGGGAGCTTGCTCTCAACCATGGCCGACCGGTGAAGAGGAACAGGTCCGAGAACTGCTGTCACGTGGGCCGCAACGTCTTCAATGCTGGGACTCAACCTGGATGAAAGCCAACAAGCGGCAGAACTATCCATACTTCGAAGACTCTGATGAGTGTAAAAAGAGTCTCTCAATTTTGGATGTCTCCACAACAAACGAACGCGTTACCGGTGTTGCCCGATGTCGGATCGGATCGGTCGAAGCGGAGTACAGGCTCTCCGTCTTCAAGTCCGATAAGCGCAACGACTACTACGGAGGATACTTTTGCACCAAGGCGCAGGGCGAGAATCTCACCAGCCAGCCTGTGGGTTCCGTGACGGACGCCGAAGGCGCGATGTAGAATTTTTGGCATTGACCGTTCGGGCTCGTTTACTGGATCGCGCCCCGAAACTGGGTGACTTTCCGGCACACCGTACGCGAAGCTTCGCTGTTGCAAGGTGTTGATGTTGTGAGGGAAAAGCGTGATTTTGGGGAGTGGCAGCATCTCAATTGACGTGCTCCCCTGAAATGTGACCGATTTTGAGTAGAGTCCGGCGCGAAGGAGTCGGACGTAATGAAGCGAAGCAGGTTCAGCGAAGAGCAGATCGTCGCGATATTGAAGGAGCATCAGGCGGGGATGCTGACGGCGGATGTATGCCGCCGGCACGGGATCAGTTCGGCGACCTTCTACAAGTATAAGGCCAATTTCGGGGGCCTGCACGTGTCGGAGGCGCGGCGGCTTCGGGCGCTCGAGGACGAGAATGCGAAGCTGAAGAAGCTTCTGGCCGAGGCGATGCTCGACAATGCGGTGCTGAAGGATCTGACATCAAAAAAATGGTGACGCCCGGCGCCAAGCGGGAGGCCGTCGCATATGCTCGTGACCATCACGGGCTGAGCGAGCGTCGGGCGTGCAGCCTGCCCGCATGGAGTATTGGATCCGCGACCGGCTGATCTGGCTGCGTTTCCTCGGCTTTGATCTGGGCGAGCCGACCCCGGACGCGAACATGATCTGGACCTTCCGCGAGCAGCTGACCGCCACCGGCGCGATCGAGGCGCTGTTCGCCGATTTCGACAGCACGCTTAGGGCGCGGGGCTATCTGTCGATGGGCGGCCAGATCGTCGATGCGACGCTGGTGGCAGCACCCGAGCAGCGCAACAGCCAAGCCGAGAAGGCGGCAGTGAAGAAGGCAAGAGCGCCGCCAATATCTGGCCTGATAATCCCGCCAAAGCGCGGCAGAAGGACACCGATGCGCGCTGGACGCTCAAGTTCGCGAAGGCGCGGCCGACCGCCGATGGCAAGCCGCAACCCGACATCGCCATCCCGAGCTTCGGATACAAGAGCAGCGTATCGATCGACCGCCGCTTCGGCTCCATCCGCAAGGGCAAGACCACCGACGGCGCTCGCTTCGACGGGCGCATGCTGCGCGACCTCGTGAGCAATGACAGTATGGCGTCCGACGTGTGGGCCGATACCGCCTACCGCAGTCAGGCGAACGAGCGTTGGCTCCGCCGCCATGGCAAGGTCAGCCGCATCCATCGCAAGAAGCCCAGAGGCCGCCCCATGCCCGAACGCACCTCCAAGCCCAATGCCGCGAAGTCGAAGGCCCGTGCCCGCGTGGAGCATGTGTTCGCGCACCAGAATGCGGTCATGGGCCTGATCATCCGCACCATCGACATCCACCGCGCCGAGGCCAAGGTCACGCTCGCCAACATCGCCTACAACATGGACCGCCTGATCTTCCACGAGAAGCGCGCCGCAATGGGATAACTGCATCCATGTGACGCAATACTCCCTTGGCCTGCTGCCGGTTTGGTGGACACCGAGATAGGGTGTTTCCACCTATCGGAGGTCCACAATGCAAAGAAGGAAGTTCAGCCGCGAGTTCAAGCTTGAGGCGGTGAGGATGGTCCGCGAACGCGGGGTAACGATCGCCCAGGCGTCGCGCGATCTGGATGTGCATGCGAACGTGCTGCGCAAATGGGTTCGGGAGCTTGCGGCCGATCCGGGCCATGCCTTTCCCGGTCACGGCCAGATGAAGCCGGAGCAGATGGAGATCGATCGCCTGCGGCGCGAGCTGGCCAAGCTGAAGGCGGAGCGCGACATCCTAAAAAAAGCCGCCGCCTAGTTGGCCTACGGCCGCCTTCGGCCCCGCGAGGGACTCGATATGAAGTTCCAGTTCATCGCGAAGCACCGAGGGATCTGGCCGGTGGCATGGATGTGCGGGACGCTCGGTGTCTCGCGAAGCGGCTTCCATGCCTGGCTGATCCGTCCGCCGACGCAGCGTGCCCGCGACGACGAGGTGATCGGTGCGAAGGTCCGTGCCAGCCATGTAGGAAGTTATCGCACCTATGGCGCGCGCCGCGTCTGGCACGATCTGCTGGCCGATGGGGTGTCGTGCGGCCTGCACCGGATCGAACGGCTCATGCGCGAGCAGGGTCTGCGAGCAAGGCCACGGCGGCGTGGGCTTCCCAAGGATCATGGCGATCGTTCAGTCATCGCCGGCAACGTGCTCGATCGCCAGTTCACGGCCGACAGGCCGAACCAGAAGTGGGTGGCAGACTTCACCTATATCTGGACAGCCGAGGGATGGCTCTATGTCGCC